>ERZ772863.180-NODE-180-length-84932-cov-6.702499_pt1 | contig 84932 bp, 77 predicted proteins | sample MGYA00512134_ERZ772863 | MGnify/ENA primary metagenome ERZ772863 (study PRJEB29015, sample SAMEA2737659) | human gut metagenome | biome: human gut; feature: human-associated habitat; material: faeces | place: China | collected 2012 ...
CATTGTAGCACAGATTTTAAATATAGTCGAGTTATTAAAAAGATATTATACTAGAGGGCATAACTCGGAAATCACATCCTACTTTCATTTCAATTACACAATAACAGTATAACATAAAGGAAACGGATGTTCAAATAAAAAGAGGTAAATCTACTATATTATATATAGAAGAAAGACCTCTTATTTTTATGGCTGCTGCCTCTGGTGGATATTATCAACAACCTTTTCTAATTCTATTGTCTGCCAGCGTTGGTGAATAACTTCTTGTTTCAACTTTGCCAATCGTTTGCTGCTGTAATGTTCCAGCCAGTTCATGATAAAAGCTGGTATAAATTTATCAGGTATTTTATTGATAATATAAAACAACAAATCTTCGGATTTGCTGTAAATTTTACTCAGCAAATCTTTGAATTTATTTCGCTTATGTATTTTAGTATTTATAATAATCACATCCTTCCAAATATATTATATAGGAACTTACGTTTGCGTACAAGTGTGGAAAATAAAAAAGACAATTTTTTATATGAGTGGGTAAAATTATTTGCAAAATGTGTATTAAATATATGTAAGACAAAAATGGAAGGAGAAGTTAAATGGACGTAGAACCGAAACCAATAACAAAGCAAACTATACTGCAAATTGTTATAGGAAGCATAATTGCGGTATTGCTAATAATTTATACATAACGGAGGTTGAGTGAATATGGAAAAGGAACTTATTGAAGCTATGAGAAAAATGTCAAAGGAGATGGATAAAATGATGAACGGATCACAGGAGAATGCAGAGAACAGACAGGAGCTTTTTAACTTAGGATTTCAAGCCGGTATGCAGACTGGTATTCAGTATATGATGGATAAGATCCAAAAGCAGTATGAGTTAGGAAAGCCAATTCTTGCCAATGATAATCTGTACTGGTTGAAGGGAGCGAAAGAAAACTTGCGTGATATTATGGATGATATTGAGACAGAGTATAATGCAGATGTGGCAGCAGAATATATGGAGTAGGTTATCGTAACCTATATCGTGAAGTCTGAAAATGATTGATTTTTCTATAATTACTTTTGTAAGGGATAAAAATATACTACTACTGTAGAAAAAATATTGAATCGAAAAAATTTTGTATGTAGAGTGTAAAACTAAAATGTCAGACAATTCAATAAGATGTGTATGCAATTCTGGATTATATTCTATATACAAATGATTTGTATGATTTGATATGAAAAAGTGTTATCGTGTATGAAAAATAATTTTTATATATAACAAGTATATCTATAATCTTTTAAACTATATTTTTTTAGCAGAAATTAAGAAGTGAAATATAATCATTTGTTGCAATATCGAATAACAGTTTATGTGCATTGCCATAACAGCATATTGACGATATAATCAATGAAGAATATAATAATATACAAAAAAAGAACTTATGTTTAATTTTGGAATGGATATTACTACTTTCTTTCAATGGCAGCAAAACATGTGATTATAGAATAGGCATTGTCGTTTCATCCAAATATCAATACGGGATGATTAAAAAATTAAATGCATATAAACTTGCAATGGAAAATACCTATTATAAAAGGAAGGAAAAATAATAATACTATCAGATGGTGGATGGACAAGAAGAATCTGAATGGAATGATATTGTTTGAACAGATGAAAACAAAAAGTAAGAGAATCTAATAACGGTACTGTATAAAACTATAGCAAATGAATAAATCATATAACATATTTTGCAAGTATAGAAATATACTATGATACAGTTGCAGTTAGAAATACTTAGACAATAAAAGGAGATTAGAAATTATGAAGAAGAAGTTAAAAGTTATACTATGTTTTATAGTAATTATATCAAGTGTTATAAGTCAAGTACCGGCACAAGCAAAAGTAAATATGCCTGCATCATCTTCTGAGTTAATTAAATCAATATCACCATATGTATCGGAGCAAATTGCAATTAAAGCTAAAAAGAAATTTACTAAAATTGAACTTAATAATAAAATGTATTATAGGGCTTTAGTAGAGAGTATTAACACTTATGGAAACAAATTTAGGTTCAATAGTGAAAAAGAAATTCATAAACTTTGTTATGATATTTTTGGAAAGCCTGGATATAAAGATGTGACAAAAGGTGAGTATTTTTATTATGACATTCATAATAAAATTCATGTATTGCGTGGTGATTGGGGAGCTGAACTTCCTGTTTATAAAATTATACAGAAGAAAAAAATATCAAAGAATGTATATGATGTATATGTAACACACTTCAGTTCTACAGATTCGCCAAATTTAATTAGAGATGGTGAGAGTATTATTCGGATTAAGAAAAATAATAAAAGTTCATATGGATATGTAGTTACAAAAATCAAATATAAAACAACAAGAGAAAGTTATTTTTAATGTAATAAAAAGCCATCAAGGAAGATAATTTCTGATGGCTTTTTTGGTATTCAATATATTATGATATTGATGCATGAATGTCTCCATAATTATTTAGAAATTCATATATTTCATTAAGTTTATTTTTATCAACAACATCAAAAATAAAGGGGAGTTCATATTCATTGCCAAACCCCATAAACCAGTTAATGCAATCTTTAATATGAGTCGCAAATTCTTTTCCAATATATACTTGCCATGATTTCAAATAATGTTTAAGTACATTTGGTTGTCCACGTTCAATCATAAATGAAAGTCTATCAAAGAAAAGACAGAGAATATAGATAGTATCAAGAAGAGAATTGCTGCACTTCAGGGTAATGATACTGAGGAAGCAAGGCAAAAACTTCAGAAACTCCAAATTGACTTAAAGAAAGCTCAGGAAGATTTGGATGAAACTCAGTATGAACAGTATATCAATGACCAAAAAGAAATACTCAGTGAGATGCAGGATGATTATGAGAAGTTTGTAGAGGAACAGCTTAAAGATGTTGACGACCTTATCAGGAAACTTATTGAGGGTGCAAAAGGAAACACACAGGATGTTCTTAAAGTATTAAAATCACTTGCAAATAAATGGGATATTGACCTTAGTGCTATTCTTAAAAATGATATGGAAAAATGTGACTTCTCTTCCGTTGATAACAAAGATAGCAATTCTGTTGACAATGCGAATAAACATTATGACGAGTATAAGAAGAATGAGGAATATAACCCTCCTGCACCTGATGATAACAAATCCAATAATGAAGAAGATTCAAAGAACGCAGAAACTAAAAAGACATTAACAGATATACTTAAAGAAATTGCCAATAAAAATGGAAATGAAACTACACATCAGATTCATGGTGTTGAAGGAAAAGACCAAAACGGCAATATGTGGTATAACAGACTGAGCACTGATAAAATAAACCAATTAGTATATGATAAAACTGGTAATGTTATTGAGGATTCAGCTTTAATGGATCTTGCTAAAAAATTGGGTATGGAGATTCCAAAGGGGCTTACAAAAGAGATGCTTTATTCATCATTGGATAAGCAGCCGAAACTTGCACAGGAATTTAGAGATGCACTTTTTGAAAAATTGCAGGATATGGATTTTTCGACTGATATTGAGACTTTGTTAAGTGGATTTACTACTCCTACAGGAGAATCTAAACCTGCTGGTGAAAGTAAGACATATGCTGAACAAGCAAAGGCTGAAGCTGAAAGACAGAGTAAAGAAAATGAGACTAAGTATCTTAAAAAGATATTAAACAATCTCACAGGAAGTGCTAATGATACAAATAAACCACTTCGTAAAATCAAACCAGGCGAAACTTCTAAGAGTGTTTTAAATAAGAAGTTATCTGCTGATTATGGTGTTGTTGTTAAATCAGGTACAGGTAATCATGGACAGAAATATATTGATATGTTTGCAAAAGCTATCGGGCTTATTGGTGGTGATGGATATGGTGAAAACGATGAAGTATATCAAAAACTTAAAAAAGAATATCCGCATCTTGGTTTTTCAACAGGTGGCGTTGTAGGTCAATTAAACAAGGTTGCTACAGATAATGGTGACGATGGCTGGATCACTGTACAAGCTAAAGAAAGAGTTCTTACTGTAAGACAGAATAATCTTTGGGAAAAATGGACGAAAAACCTTCCAGAACTTGTAAATATAGCTGATTATTTACCGAGTATGTCAGAATATATGCCTAAAATACCCGATATGGCTGCAAATATGCAAGTTCAAAATGGTGGAAATTCAGTAAATATTGGTGATATTTCATATACTATGGAGTTTCCTAACGTGACTGACCCAGCTTCAATGAAAGAAGCCATTAAGCAAGATACTTCATTGCAGGATATGTTGCGTGATGTTACGATTGGTCAGGCGAACAAGGGGAATAAACTTGGCATAATGAAGTATTAGTTTTATGGAGGGTGGTGGTGCTGCTCTCCTGATATTAAAGTTTATTGTGATTATTATTTGATTCATATGTTCTTCGTTGATAATTGTCGAATGTTGGTATATAATTGTAGATATTATTACTGATATATTGATGATTGGGGGAAATGTTATGAGTATAGTTCAAGCATATATAACTAAAAATTTTGTTGTTGTTGGTGGAGATAAACGAGCAATGACTACTAATAAAGAGATTGCATCAGAAAATTTTAAAAAGATTGTTCGTATAAATAAAAATATTATAATTGGAATGACAGGATCTATCACAGGCAATTATGTACTATTTTCTGAATTTATTAATGCAGATTTATCATTAAAAAATAACAACTATGATGAAATTACATATAAAAATATGATTGAGAAAATAACTAAATCTTATTATGATAATAATAACTATCTCCAAAAAGAATCAATACACAGTCTTATTTGTGGGTGGAATGGAGAGAAATTTTTAGCAACAACATATTTCACAAAAGACAAAGATGTAAAATTAAATAAACCAATAGAAGTTTATCCTCAAGACGAGGATAGTGTTAAGGTTATTAATTGTGGTGAAAATCAACATTATTTAGATGTGCTTGAATTAAAAAATAAAATGCCTTGTACAAATATCTTACAATTTAAAAATCTTTTTAAAGATGTTCTTCATATAGGTATTACATATGATAATACAATTAATGAATGTGCAGATTTTGAGACAATTAAGTTAAAGGATGTGATAATATAGACAATAATACATGTGGAACTATAGGAGGCTGGACGATAATACCAGAAAATATTCAACGTGGTAAAGTATTTTGCACAGAAGATATATCTGATAATGAATATCGTGCAATTGTATTAAATGATATACGTTATAAATTATTTTTAAAAAAATATCCATTTCTTAAAGATGCATTCTATTTATGCAAAACATTGGATATGAGTATTAAAATATATAATAAAAATTTAGGACTAATTTCCTGAACTTTTAAATACAATTAGTGTATAATGTAAATAAAACCATCACACAACAGTCTAGTGAGATAATCGCTGGGCTGTTTTTTCTATGCAAAAAATTAAGAAAAAAGGAGAAATCAATGTTTAGTAAAGATAGAAAAATAGAGATTTTAACTGCCGAAGTTGAACGCTTACGCAGAGAGAATAACATGCTTAAAGACCGTGATACAAAAGAGATTGCTAAGAAAGCACAGGAAATCTCAGATGAATATATAAAAGAAACTCAGGACAATTTAGACGAAATTATAGAGTTGAAGGAAAAATACCATAAGCTGATTGATGAGCTTGAGGATGTAAGGGAAGGTTATGAGAAAGAAATGAAGAGGTTTATGTGGGAAGTTAGGATGGGGAGAACTGTGAAAAGATTCCTCACAAGAGTGAAATAAGTGAATTTATGGCGAAATTTAAAACTATAGGACGATAAATGTAAACAAGATTGTCATAATGCATAAAATGTACTAAACAATCAATAATTAAATGGAGATAGATTTGGAAGAGAATAGTAAGATAGTACATAAATATAATGAAAAAGATATTGAAATTGTTATTGAGATGCCTGCAACGAATAATGAAGAAAATAAAGATATTATTAACGATATTGAATATGTAATGAGCAATGAGTTATTATTGAAATTAAATAAATAAAAGATTATAATATAGTGTATATATCTGCTGTTTTTAAATAGAATATACACTATATTTACGTTGGAGGCTATATAATGAAAAAAGTAAGAATGTTATTAAGAGTAAGTTCTAACCAGCAGTTAGAAGCAGATGGGGATTTATCCATACAAAGAAATATTGTAAAAGATTATATTGTTAAGCATGAAGATTGGAAATTAGATGATAAAGAGTATTTTGAAGGCGGTGTCAGCGGCTATAAAAATGCGGTTCAGGACAGAGATGTTTTGCAAGAGGCTTTAAACGATGCGCAAAAACATGAATATGATATTTTGGTTGTATATAAGGATGACCGTATTGGAAGACGTATGTGGGAGATTGGCGCATATGTTATGCAGTTAAAGAGTTTTGGAGTTGATATATATACTACAAAGGATGGATGTATCTCACCTGAAAATGATGATATTATGGGGCAAATGATGCTTGCATTACGCTATGGAAATGCTCAAAAATCAAGTTCTGACACGGGACAGCGAGTTAAAGATACTGCACAAAAACTTATTAAGCAGGGTAAATTTATGGGAGGCAAAGCTCCTTATGGATATGAGCTTGTTTTATCAGGTGAATTGTCAAAGCATGGAAGAGCATTACATAAATTGCAAATCATCCCTGAGCAGGCAGAAACGGTAAGACATATTTATGATTTATCATACAACAAAGAGTTTGGTTCTTCTAAAATTGCAAAGACATTGAATGAGGATGAGAAATATAAAAATACTGCACCAAAGGATTATTGGAAATCAGGGACAATAACCAGTATTTTAACTAATCCTATATATTGTGGTATTACAGCATATAAGCGTAGAGAAAAGACAAATGGAAAATATCGTTCTTTGGGTAGAAATGATTGGATACTTGCAGAAGAAGTGAATGAAAATATTAAAATCATAGATAGCGACTTATGGAATAAAGTTCAGGTCAAAAGAACTAATCGTTCTGTTAGATATAATAAAGATATTTTAGAACAAAAAGGAGTTAATCTTATTAAAAGAAATGACGGTATGCTGGCGTTGATTGATGTTGCATATTGTGGTTATTGTGGTGCAAAGCTGACAAACGGGAGCAAATATAATTACTGGACTATTAAAAGCACTGGGGAAAAGAGAGCAAGCAAGATACCGATTTATAAATGTCAGAGTGCATGGAGTGGCATTCCCCATGACAAAACAAAGTCATTTAAAGCGGATAAGATTGAAGAAATAGTTTTTAAATATATAGCACAATATATAAACAGTTTACAGGATAACAATGATACATATCAGCAGATTGTCAATAACAATAAAAAAGAAAAAGAACTATTTGAAAAAAAAGTTAAAAAAGCTGAACAGGAGTTGAAGAAAATCGAATCTGATATAGCTGTTATGAAGGAACATGTACCTGAAGCTATGACTGGCAATTATCCTTTAAGTCTTGATACATTATCTGATACTATAAAAATGTTTGAAGATAAACAGAAAGAAAAATTAAAGGAAGTTGCGATATTAAGACAACATTATGACAATATGGAAGTAAATAACAAGGATTTTGATGAATTGTACAAAATTATACCTACTTGGGAGAAAGTCTTTAATGAGGCAGATAAGCAGACAAAAAGAGTATTGATAAATAAGATTGTTGACAAGATTATAATTACAAATGAAAAAATCACTGTAAAATTTAAGATTAAACTGGATTACAGTCCAAGTCAATCTGATGCTGAACACATACTTTGTGGTAACAATAGTACCACTCCGTATACACCCTGTTCAAAGTAATAGATTGTATAGCCAGAATATTTGCGGTAAGTGTTGCCTCGGGCCATGTTGCATAGATTTCGCTTGATGCAACATTTTTAATGTAATCTTTATATGTTACATAATAATCTTTGGCACGGCTGTCAGAAGGAGGTCCGTCGTGCACGATTACATATTCGGGGGTGTGTGTGCGATACTATGGAAATGGAAAGGAAATATAGATGTTTAAAATCTGATTGCATATGAAAAATTAACACTGTGATAAAGTCTCGACATATCGAAATCGTATTTACCCTTTAAAAATAAAATTAGATAGTATATAGTATATGGTATATGCAAACGTCTAAGGAAGCTTTATTAAGTTTTGTGAAAAAGTGGAGTGATTTCCACGGAATGATTTTGATGGAATTATTTCAATGTGAGTAGTTCCATAGTAACTAGGAATGGGGAAAGTTTATGAGAAAGCGTAAACATAAAAATAAAAATTGGGAGAAACTTGACAATACAGCAGTGCTTTTCCCGGCAATAGCATCAGAAGAAACGACAAATGTGTATCGTATATCTGTCAATCTTACTGAGGAAGTTGATGCAGAACTATTGCAAAAAGCACTGGATATGGTGCTCCCGGGTTTTGATACATTTAATGTGTGCATGCAGAAAGGTATATTTTGGTATTATTTTGAGACAAATAATAAGCCTGTACCTAAAGTGGTAAAAGAACATGATTTTCCATGCCGATATATTGAGCCATACAGCAATAACAACTATCTGTTCAGGATTACTTATTATAGGAAAAGAATAAATCTTGAAGTATTTCATGTTCTTGCAGATGGCATGGGCGGCATAAATTTTTTGAGAGAAATTACTTATCAATATCTGAGACTGAAATATTCGGATATAGCTGCGGTAAAGAAAGACAGGCTTTCAGATTACACATCACTAAATACAGAAGATAGTTATATCAAAAATTATAAGAAGAGCCATGCAAAAGGATATGCGACAAAGAGAGCTGTTGAAATAAAAGGCGAGAAACTTTCGAGAGGTGAGCTAGGTGTAATTCACGGCTATATGAGTGTAAAGCAGATAAAAGAGGCAGCAGGAAAATATGATGTAAGTATAAATGAATATTTTGTGATAGTCTTTATATACAGTATTTATGTTGAATATCTTAAAAGAATGAAATCGGATAAAGCTATTGTATGTGCCGTGCCGGTGAATTTAAGACCTTATTTTGATTCGATGACAACAAGAAATTTTTTTGTAATGGTAAGTGCGATATTTAAGCCGGATAATGAAGAGTATTCTTTTGAAGAGATTGCTGAAATTATTAAAAAAAGTTTAAGAGGCCAGATAGTAAAAGAGCATCTTGAGGAATTGTTTTCGTACAATGTATCAAATCAGAAAAATATTCTTTTACGTTCAATTCCGTTTTTTATAAAAAAAATAGCAATGAAGTTGGTTTATCTTTCATCTGCAAAAGCAAATACTTCAACTGTTACAAATATCGGAAACATAAAGACGGATAAAGAGTATTCACCGTATATAAAGAGTTTTCATGCAATGATATCGGTATCTGCAGGTCAGAATATAAAAGGTGCAATATGCTCATACGGCGATACGATGGTATTCACATTTACATCGATTTTAAGGGACACATCTATACAGAGAAGGTTTTTCAGAAAAATAGTTGAAGATGGCGTTGATGTAGAAATAGAAAGTAATGGGGTGTATTATGATTGAATGTAAAAACTGTGGCATAAAAATAAAAGATAAAACAAAAGTATGTCCCATGTGTGATATGGTTTTGTCAGGTGATGATAAGCATAACGAAAACACATATCCCGATGTAAGACAGAAAACAAAGATACTTAGAAGAATAGTAAGTATCTTTTCATATTTTGCAATTGTTTTGGAGATAGTTTTTGTTGTCATAAATTATTATAATTTTAACGGAGTTAAATGGTCTGAAATATCAGGCGGTGCAATACTATATCTTATTTTGATGCTTCATTTCATAATAAATGACCATTACGGTCATATCAAAAAAATGTATGTGGGATTTTTAGGGGCATTATTTTATATTATGCTTGTTGACTTTGTGCTTGGGTATAAAGGATGGTCATTAGGAGTAGGTATGCCTGTGATTGTTCTTGTGCTTGATGTGATAATCATAATATGCATGATAATAAACAGGCAGAACTGGGAGAGTTATCTGCTTCTTCAGATATTTTGTGTTATACTCGGAATAGTCCAGATGTTACTCTATTTTACAAAGGTACTTCAAAGTCCGGTTCTGCCGTGGACAAGTTTTTTGGTTTCACTTATACTATTTACTTCAAGTGTAGTTATTGGAGACAGAAAGGCAAGAAATGAATTAAAGCGCAAATTTTATATTTAATGCTGATGAGAGGTTGATAATGATAAAAGAGATTGATAATATAAGTTTACGTGCAAAGATTGTAAGAAATATAATAAACTTGGTTTCATCGGGGTTTATAATAGGTCCGGCGATAAAAAAAGGCACTATAAGAAGGAGATTAGTTGAACCGCCATGGCATTGTCCTGGTGGTTATAAAATAACAAAAATCAGTATGAAACGTTTTGAGATGGAACTATTGTCTCCTGAAAACATAAACAGCAGGTTTGTTGTGTTGCAGCTTCACGGAGGCGGTTATATCGGCAAAATGAGAAATGTATACAGGAATTTCGCAAAGGAATATTGTGATATGCGTGGCGGTATAAAAACATTGTCAATAGATTACAGAGTTGCACCAAAAAATCCGTTTCCTGCAGCTCTTGAGGATGCAGTGGCGGCGTATAAATGGCTTCTTGCAACCGGATATGAAGGGAAAGATATAATTGTTGCGGGAGATTCGGCAGGCGGCGGGCTTAGTCTTGCACTGGGTCAGTTTTTAAGGGACAATGATATGCTGCTTCCGGCAGGATTTGTATTGATGTCACCCTGGACGGATCTTACGGCATCAGGTGTATCTTATGAAGAAAATTACACACTTGACCCTATGTTTGGAAATACAAGAGAGAGTATGATATACAGTGGGGAATATCTTGGAGGACATTCGCCGAAAGAACCTTATATATCACCTCTGTTCGGTGATTTTTCAAAGCTTCCACCAATGCTTTTTCAGGTCGGTGGCATTGAGATGCTTTTGAGCGATTCAATATCTGCCGAGAAAAAAGCCAGAGAAGCAGGATGCAAAACAAACATTACGATATATGAAGAAATGTTTCATGTTTTTCAGATGGGACTTGATAAACTCGAGGAGTCCAAAGAGGCATGGGAAGAAGTAAAGAGATTTGTTGAAGATTTTGCGGAGTAATAAACATCATGAATATTACATGAATATTTTATTGTCTTTTTGCATAAACGGAAATAATAAAAATAATATATAAAGAGCCTATATTTTAAAGTTTTTAAGTTGGTAAATCAGATGGAAGAAAAAAATATTATTGAAGATATTTCAAAAGAGAGTGATATTTTTGAAACGGATGATAATGCGCCTGACTGTTATGAATTAGCGGCTCTTTTTTTTGTATATAAATTTCTTTTTATGGGAGAGTGTGATGGAATGTGTAACATATTTGAGAATTTCAAAAAATGATGCTGCAAAAGAAAGTATGCTAACTGAAAGTGCAGTTTTGGAGGATATCTGCAACAGTAATAACGCTGCTGACAGTATTAAAAATCAAAAAAAACTGCTTGAACAGTATATTCATAAAAATGGTCTGTTACATGTTGGTGAGTTTATTGATGAAGGATATACGGGTACAAATTTTAACAGACCCGGTTTTACAGATATGCTCGAATGGATTGAAAAAAACAATGTCGGGTGCATTATAGTTAAAGATTTGTCAAGACTTGGAAGAGATTATATCGAGACGGGCAGACTGCTTGAATATTATTTTCCTATGAAAAATATCAGGGTTATATCGGTAGCAGACGGTTATGACAGCGAAAGAGCCGATTATCATGAGAGAAAAATAACAATTCCCATTTTAAATCTGTTAAATGATTCATACGCGAGAGATATATCCTGTAAGGTAAGGTATTCACAGAAAGTAAAACGGGAAAGTGGAAAATATATAGGAGCATTTACGGTTTATGGATATAAAAAGGCTGACGGTGATAGAAACCGACTTGTCATAGATGATGCTGCGGCTAAGGTAGTGAGGCGTATATTTGAATTGCGTATTGCGGGATATTCCGCTGAAAAAATTGTGAAGATATTTAATGAAGAAAAAATATTATCTCCGTATATGTATAAAAAAATGAATAAAAGCAGGTACCGGACTTCTTTTAAAGGTTCAGAAGTCACATTATGGCAGCCGTATGCGGTAAGGAGAATATTAAAAAATGAAGTTTATACAGGTGTTTTGATACAGGGTAAAACAAAGAAAATAAATTATAAAATTGATAAGCGTCTGAAACTTAGTAAAGAAGAATGGATACGCTGCGAGGATGTTGTTCCTGCGATAATCTCTAAAAGTCAGTTTTTGGATGCAAATAAAAACGCACTCCATCGGGGATTACCACGCGGCTGAGAACGACCTCGCCTGATTCGTTTGTTTCTTTGATTTCATCTTCAGGGATTTTAGGAGGATATTCAGCATAAAGTGTGTGTGGAGGTATAACAAATACTTCCGCACTCTCAGGTTCGCTTTCATCAATAGGTATTAATTCAATATTTTGAATTGATGTCTCACCGGGGAGAACTTCAGTACCTGATATTTCTACTTCTTCATATCCACGTGCACGCACAAGCACATTATATACTGAGTATGGCTGATTGCTAAGAGGTGTCATACTGTATTGAAGAGGCGGTGTTCTAAGCGTTATAATAGGTGTTTTACCGGATGCGTCTGTAGTCAGATTGTCTATGGCGCTATCACTAAAATCGGGGTATGTTATCTCAATTGAAGCATTTTCAACGGGTCTGCCTGAAACAGAGCTTGTTACAAATGCCTGAAAATAGCCTTTGTTGCTTATGTTATCATTATTCTGCAGGGGTGTCTCATTTATATCGGGTGTCTGTCCGTTTGTCGTGGTGTCCATGTTTAATAGCTCCTATCGATACAAAAAAGTTTATTAAAATATATTCACAGGGGATGAAAATGTGATAAACTGATATGGTGTTGTTTAAAAGGACAGATATAGATTATTTAATTATAATTTATAATAGATGTAATGCTGTTGGGGGCAAAAGGTATTTTAACACTTGCATTATATAAATTTAAAATATGGAGGAAATCATGGAAACGATAAAAATAAAATATTTTTCGGATAAGATTGACAAGCTTGAGTATATTGGTGGAAAATCTGACTGGATAGATCTTCGTGCATCAGAAGAAGTTACACTTAAAAAAGGAGAGTTCGCACTTATTCCGCTTGGTGTCGGAATGAAACTTCCTGAGGGATATGAGGCTCATGTAGTGCCGAGAAGTTCTACGTTTAAAAACTTCGGTATTATACAGACAAATCATATGGGTGTAATCGATGGTTCTTATTGCGGAGATAACGATATGTGGCGTATGCCGGTGCTTGCAGTCAGAGATACGCAGATTCATGTGAATGACAGAATATGTCAGTTCAGAATTATGAAAAATCAGCCTGAGATAAACTTTGATGAAGTGAAACATCTTGAAGAAACAGACAGAGGAGGTTTTGGGAGTACGGGAAAACGCTGAGCATTATCTTGACAGTCAATAAAAAACTGATATATACTGTATTTTATATGGGTAAGAAAAATATTATATATTATTCTGAAAGGAAGATGATTTATGAACTACAAAGTTGCAGTAATTGCCGGTGATGGCATTGGACCTGAAATTGTGCGAGAGGCAAGAAAGGTTCTTGATAAAATTGGTGAAAAGTTTGGACATACATTTGAGTATAAGGAGCTTCTTATGGGTGGCTGCTCTATAGATGCTTATGGTGAGCCACTTACAGATGAGACGTTGCAGGCAGCAAAGGAGAGTGATTCGGTTCTTCTCGGTGCTGTCGGAGGAAATGTAGGACAGTCAAACTGGTATCAGTTACCGCCTGACAAGCGTCCAGAGGCAGGTCTTTTAAAGATTAGAAAAGGGCTTGGACTTTATGCAAATGTGCGTCCTGCTATTCTCTTTGATGAACTTAGTGGGGCATGCCCATTAAAGGAAGAAATTACAGAAGGCGGTTTTGACTTTGTAGTTATGAGAGAGCTTACAGGCGGACTTTACTTCGGTGACAGAAAGACAGTCGAGGAAAACGGTGTGCTTAAAGCTATAGATACACTTACATATGATGAAAATGAAATTCGCCGTATTGCAAAGTGGGGATTTGAATTTGCAATGAAAAGAAACAAAAAAGTCTGCAGTGTAGATAAGGCGAATGTTCTTGATTCTTCAAGACTTTGGAGAAAGGTCGTTAAGGAAGTTTCTAAAGATTATCCTGAGGTTGAACTTACAGATATGCTCGTTGACAACTGTGCCATGCAGCTTGTGCGTGATCCTAAACAGTTTGATGTCATCCTTACGGAGAATATGTTTGGTGATATATTGTCAGATGAGGCAAGTATGGTTACAGGTTCTATAGGAATGTTATCATCAGCAAGTCTTGGTGCTACAAAGCTTGGTCTTTATGAGCCTAGCCACGGTTCTGCACCTGACATTGCAGGACAGGACAAGGCAAATCCTATTGCAACTATTCTTTCAGCTGCAATGATGCTTCGTTATTCATTTGACCTTGAAAAAGAGGCAGATGCAGTTGAGGCAGCAGTTAAGCAGGTACTTAAAGACGGTTATCGCACAGTTGATATTATGGATGAAGGAAAAACACAGGTTGGAACAATTCAGATGGGTGACCTTATCTGTGAGAGAATATAAAAATATGTACAGCACAGAAAATATGTGCGGAAATGAGGAATAATATGAGAAGTGATGTTGTTAAAAAAGGTATGCAGACAGCTCCACAGAGATCTTTGTTCAATGCATTAGGTCTTACTGAGGAAGAACTCGAAAGACCGCTTGTAGGTATTGTAAGCTCATACAATGAGATCGTACCGGGTCATATGAATATAGATAAAATTGTAGAAGCAGTTAAAACAGGTGTTGCAATGGCAGGCGGTACTCCTATCGTTTTCCCGGCAATAGCAGTATGTGACGGTATTGCAATGGGACATATGGGTATGAAATACTCACTTGTTACAAGAGATCTTATTGCAGATTCTACAGAATGTATGGCACTTGCCCATCAGTTTGATGCGCTTGTTATGGTTCCAAACTGTGACAAGAATGTGCCGGGACTTCTTATGGCAGCAGCGAGAGTAAATGTGCCTACAGTATTTGTAAGTGGCGGCCCTATGCTTGCAGGTCATGTAAACGGACAGAAGACAAGTCTTTCATCTATGTTCGAGGCAGTTGGTGCAAATGCAGCCGGAAAGATGAGTGATGAGGAAGTTGACAATTATGTATGCAATGCATGTCCTACATGTGGTTCATGCTCAGGAATGTATACTGCAAACAGCATGAACTGCCTTACTGAGGCAATAGGCATGGGACTTCAGGGGAATGGTACTATTCCTGCTGTTTATTCACAGCGTATCAAGCTTGCAAAACATGCTGGTATGAAAGTTATGGAGCTTCTTGAAAAGAATATCCGTCCAAGAGACATTCTTACAAAAGAAGCATTTATGAATGCGCTTACTGTAGATATGGCTCTCGGATGTTCAACAAACACAATGCTTCATCTTCCTGCAATTGCACATGAAGCAGGAGTTGAGATAAATCTTGACATTGCAAATGAAATCAGTGCAAAGACACCAAACCTCTGCCACCTTGCACCGGCAGGTCATCATTATATGGAAGAACTTAATGAGGCAGGCGGAATTTATGCGGTTATGAACGAGCTTGCACAGGCAGGACTTTTAAATACAGACCTTATCACAGCAACAGGAAAGACAGTAGGAGAAAATATCAAGGGATGTGAAAATAAAAATCCTGAGATTATACGTCCTATCGACGACCCATATATGAAGACAGGTGGAATCGCTGTACTCCGTGGAAATATTGCACCTGACAGCTGTGTTGTTAAGCGTTCTGCAGTTGTACCTGAAATGATGGTTCACGAAGGTCCTGCAAGAGTATTTGACTGCGAGGAAGATGCTATAGATGCCATCAAATCAGGAAAGATTGTTGAGGGTGATGTAGTAGTGATCCGTTACGAGGGACCAAAGGGTGGCCCTGGTATGAGAGAGATGCTTAATCCTACATCAGCAATCGCAGGTATGGGACTTGGTTCAAGCGTTGCTCTTATTACTGACGGACGTTTCTCAGGAGCATCAAGAGGAGCATCAATCGGTCATGTATCTCCTGAGGCTGCTGTAGGTGGACCTATCGCTCTTATCGAAGAGGGAGACATCATTGCAATTGATATACCTGCAAATACAATAAATGTAAAAGTATCAGATGAAGAGATGGCAAAGAGAAAAGAGGCATGGACACCAAAAGAGCCAAAAGTTAAGACAGGATATCTTGCAAGATACGCATCAATGGTTACATCAGCAGATAAAGGTGCTATTCTTCAGATTAAATAAATAGAAGAAAAATATACAAAGTTTTAGAGAAGAATGGAGATAAAAATGCAGTTAACAGGTTCACAGATAGTTATAGAGTGTTTAAAGGAACAGGGTGTTGATACAGTATTTGGCTATCCCGGTGGTGCAATTTTAAATATTTATGATGAATTGTATCGTCATCAGGATGAGATAAGACATGTGCTTACATCACATGAGCAGGGAGCTTCGCATGCTGCAGACGGATATGCCCGCTCAACAGGAAAAGTTGGTGTGTGCATGGCAACGAGCGGCCCCGGAGCAACAAACCTTGTTACGGGTATTGCCACGGCTTACATGGATTCGGTTCCAATCGTTGCTATTACATGTAATGTAGGAATTTCACTTCTCGGAAAGGATTCTTTTCAGGAGATAGATATAGCGGGGGTTACAACACCTATTACAAAATACAGTTTTATAGTAAAAGATGTAAAAGACCTTGCACCTACACTTAGAAGAGCGTTTGAAATAGCTAAAACAGGTCGTCCGGGACCTGTACTTGTAGATATAGTTAAAAATGCTACAAGTGATGTCACGGAATATGAAAAGGAAATTCCAAAGCTCATACCGAGAATGACAGACAAGATTGATGAGACTGCCGTAGATGAAGCTATTAAGATTTTGAGAAAATCAGAAAAGCCGATGATTCTTGTCGGCGGAGGAGCAGTTATAGCCGATGCGGATAAAGAACTTGCTGACTTTGTTAAAAAAGTTGATGCGCCTGTAACAGATACACTTATGGGTAAAGGTGCATTCAGCGGTGATGAGGAATATTATGTCGGCATGCTTGGAATGCATGGAACAAAGACTGCAAATTTAAGCGTATCAGAGTGTGATACACTTGTGGTAGTCGGCTCGAGATTTTCTGACAGAGTTGCTGCCGATACAAAGAGCTTTGCCAAGAATGCAAAAATCATTCAGATTGATATTGACGAGGCAGAAATTAACAAAAATGTGGAAGTTGATTTAAGTATTATAGGTGACATTAAGTCTGTTCTTGATATATTTAATTCAAGACTTGAGCAGCTTTATCACAAAGAGTGGCTCAGCAAGGTGCTTGCAAGAAAGGATGCACTTCCTTTGAATTATCATCATGATGTGCTCACGGGACCGTATGTCGTTGAAAAACTTTATGACATAACAGATGGCAATGCCATTGTCGCAACAGAAGTCGGTCAGCATCAGATGTGGGCTGCACAGTATTATAAATACAAGAAACCGCATACACTTATAACATCAGGCGGACTTGGTACCATGGGATACGGACTTGGCGCAGCAATAGGAGCTAAGGCAGGAAATCCGGATAAAGTTGTGGTAAATATCGCAGGTGACGGATGTTTCCGTATGAATATGAATGAGATTGCAACAGCAGTAAGAGAAGATATTCCTGTTATTGAGATTATCTTTAACAACAGTGTGCTTGGAATGGTTCGTCAGTGGCAGACTTTATTCTATGGTGAGAGATACTCTCATACTGTCCTTGACAATAATGTTGACTATGTAAAACTTGCTGAAGCTATGGGAGCAAAAGGTTATCGTGTCACAAAACAGGATGAAGTTGAGACAGTGTTAAAAGAGGCAATAGCATCGGGAAAACCTGCTGTTATTGAGTGTATTATACAGAGTGATGATAAAGTATTCCCTATGGTTGCACCGGGTAAGGGATTAGATGAAGTCTTTGACGAAAAGGATCTCGAAAAAGGCATATAATTTTTTGACATTGACTATATTGTGATAAAGTCTTACAATAATATATGTTGTTGTAAAATGTCAGATATTTATTCTGGCATGAGATATAGCACAAAATATAACAAATTAGTAACCAATTACAGAAGGAGGCACATGAAAGTGAACAGAGTTTATAACTTTTCAGCCGGTCCGGCGGTATTACCGGAAGAAGTATTAAAAGAAGCTGCAGATGAGATGCTTGATTATCAGGGCAGCGGAATGTCGGTTATGGAGATGAGCCACCGTTCCAAAGTTTATGACAATATCATCAAAACAGCAGAAAAGGATCTTAGAGAGTTGATGAACATACCTGACAATTATAAGGTTATGTTTCTCCAGGGTGGTGCTTCGCAGCAGTTTGCTATGATACCTATGAATCTTATGAAAAATAAGGTTGCTGACTATATTATTACAGGTCAGTGGGCTAAGAAAGCTTGGAAAGAAGCTTGCAAATATGGTAAAGCAAATGCGATTGCATCTTCTGAGGACAAAACATTCTCGTATATTCCAGACTGTTCGGATTTGCCAATTTCTGAGGATGCAGATTATGTATATATCTGTGAGAACAATACTATTTATGGTACAAAATACAAAGAACTTCCAAATACAAAAGGCAAGACACTGGTAGCTGATGTTTCTTCATGCTTTTTATCAGAGCCTGTAGATGTGACAAAATACGGAGTTATCTACGGTGGAGTACAGAAAAACATCGGACCTGCAGGTGTGGTTATCGTTATCATGCGTGAAGACCTTATAACAGAAGATGTATTAGAGGGAACACCTACAATGCTTCAGTATAAGACACATGCAGATGCAGATTCTTTATACAATACACCACCTGCATATGGAATTTACATATGTGGTAAAGTATTCAAGTGGCTCAAGAAGATGGGTGGACTTGAAGCAATGAAGAAGAAAAATGAAGAAAAAGCAAAGATTCTTTATGATTTCCTTGACCAAAGCAAGTTATTTAAGGGTACAGTAGTTGCAAAAGACCGTTCTCTTATGAATGTTCCATTTGTGACAGGTGACAAGGAACTTGATGCAAAATTTGTTGCAGAAGCTGAAAAAGCAGGATTTGTAAATCTTAAAGGACATCGTACAGTTGGCGGTATGAGAGCGAGTATCTACAATGCAATGCCAAAAGAAGGTGTTGAGAAGCTTGTTGAATTTATGAAGAAGTTTGAGGAGGAGAATGCATAATGTTTAAGTATACATGTCTTAATCCTATCGCTGATATAGGTTTAAATAATCTTACTGATGAATATACAAAGACAGATGATTTCGCAGAAGCAGACGCAGTTTTAGTAAGAAGTGCGGCAATGCATGATATGGAGCTTTCTGACAATCTCTGTGCCGTTGCAAGAGCAGGTGCAGGTGTAAATAATATTCCCCTCGACAAATGTGCAGATAAAGGTATCGTAGTTTTCAATACACCGGGTGCAAATGCAAACGGTGTTAAAGAACTTTTTGTTACAGGAATGCTTCTTGCAGCTCGTGATGTTGTAGGCGGTATCAACTGGGCAAAAGAAAATGCTGACAATGAGAACATCAGCAAAGATATGGAAAAGGCAAAGAAACAGTTCGCAGGAACAGAGCTTATGGGCAAGAAAATCGGTGTTATCGGTCTTGGTGCCATAGGTGTTCTTGTTGCCAATGTTGCAAACCGCATGAAGATGGATGTATATGGTGTAGATCCATTCCTCTCAGTAAACAATGCACTTTCTCTTTCAAGAGATGTAAAGATAGTTAAATCTTATGAGGAGATTTACAAGAATTGTGATTACATTACAATTCACGTACCGCTTCTTGAAGATACAAAGGGAATGTTAAACAAAGAAGCGTTTGACCAGATGAAAGACGGCGTTGTTATCTTAAATATGGCGAGAGACACTCTTGTAAATGATGATGACATGAAAGCTGCTCTTGAGTCAGGAAAAGTTGCAAAATATGTAACTGATTTCCCAAATCCTGCAGTTATGAAGATGCCAAATGTTATCGCTACACCACATCTTGGAGCATCAACAGCAGAATCAGAGGATAACTGTGCAGTTATGGCTGTAGATGAGATAAGAAATTATATGGAAAACGGAAATATTATAAATTCTGTAAATTATCCTAATTGTGATGCAGGAGTATGTGATACGAAGGGAAGAATAACAGTTTGTCATAAAAATGTACCTGCAATGCTTAACCGCATTACAAATGTATTTTCTGAGGCAAACATCAATATAGCACATATGACAAATAAGAGTCGTGGCGATTATGCTTACTGTGTATTTGATATTGATTCTGAGTCTTCAAAAGAAGTAGCAGATAAACTTTCAGCTATTGATGGAGTGTTGAAGGTAAGAGTTGTAAAATAATTTTAGAGAACAACAAACGGAAATATAAAGCATTTTAACGGAGAAGGCTATATAATTAAAGTTAGGTTTCAAAACTGTATTGGAATATTTTGTACTGATATATTTAATGTTTTTGTTTGAAAATTACAAATATCTGTCGGTACGTGGTTTCTGATACAGTTTTGTTTCTATAATAAAAAATGTGCAGGAACGGAGACTGAAATGAATTATAGTGAAGCCGTAAATTATATAGAGAATCTGCAGGCTGAGGCCGGCAGTGACCTTTCACTTAAACAGGTAAAATATTTAGCGGATATGATAGGGAATCCGGAGAATAAATCGAGAATAATACATATTGCAGGAACAAATGGCAAAGGTTCTGTAGGAAATTTTATTGCAGGAATCTTAGCAATGTCGGGATATACAGTCGGAAGATATGTGTCCCCTGCATTATTTGACTATAAAGAAAAAATACAGAAAATTACCGGAAATATATACGGATTGCAGAAAGAATATATATCGGAAGAGGAAGTGGCAGATAACATCACATATCTTGTTGAAAAAACGGAAGAGATAAAAAAAGAAGGAAAAAAGACTCCCACGGCATTTGAGATAGAGACAGTCATGGCGTATAAAGTATTTGCCGACTGGAAGGTAGATGTAGCAGTAGTCGAGACAGGTATGGGGGGAAGACTTGACGCCACAAATATAGTAGAAAAACCGGTTCTGTCCGTGATAACATCTATTTCAATGGATCATATGGGTTATCTTGGCGATACACTTCTTGCGATAGCGAAAGAAAAATATGGTATTATAAAAAATTCTGTTCCGGTGGTTGCAATGAAACCGGAGGCGGACTGTCTTGAAGAATTAAAATATACATGCAGACGGCACAGTGCAAATCTTAGCATTGTATCGCGTGATGACATAAGACCTTACGAATTTTCGGTAGACAGGACTTCTTTTATATATGAAAATGAAAAATTTACACTCGGACAGCCGGGAATTTTTCAATTGGATAATGCAAGGCTGGCACTTGAGGCAGCCAAATTACTAAATAAATCGGGATTCAGGCTCATAAACAAACAATCGGTAAAAGAAGCACTGATGATGTGCAGATGGTCAGGAAGATTTGAGGTTGTATCACACAATCCGTATGTTATTGTTGACGGTGCACACAATCCTGACGGTGCAAGAATGCTTAAGTATTCTTTAAATGCATATTTTCCGGGAGAAAAATTCATTTATATAATTGGTGTATTTAAAGATAAAGATTATATGCAGGTATTAGAAAATACACTTCCGCATGCAAAAAGAGTTTATACAGTGAGTGCACCTGCTCCGCGCGGTCTTCCGGCTGAAGAACTTGCGGGATGTGTTTCTAAAGTGTCTAACAATAAGATAAATCATGTTGAGGCGAAGAAAAGTGTGAAGGATGCGTTGAACACTATTTCCAGGGAAAGAATTTCAGGCAAGATTGTTGTTTTCGGTTCTTTATCTTTTTTACATGAAGTATATGAGTATTTTGGAACATCACATTAGTGTACTGTATAATTGACAATGATTTTTTAGATTGTTATACTTTTTAGGAGTAAAGACATGGATTTTTTTGAGAAAAAAACAGAAAAGAGTATATTTTTTGGAATTTTGATATTTTTATCTGTTTTTTTGTTTAAGACAGATTTATGTCAGTCTGCTACGGTTGTGGGAGAAACATCCATGGCAGGAATGACATTGTATCTTGATAAATATTATGCGGCTTCTGTAAAAAAAGAAGCTGCAGAAAAGGCAGAGCAAAAAAACAACAAAAAAAATGAAATCAGAAAAAAAGCTGACAAAAAAACAGAGTCAAATTTAAATGATACATTGGCAGATGCAGGGTATAAATACAATAATTTAGGTGTAGCCAATGTAAACGGTTCGTTGAATGTTCATTCAAAGGCATCAGTTTCATCTCATGTGGTAGGCAAGATGACGAAAAACAGCGGATGTGACATCAAGAGTATAAACAACGGATGGGCATATATTTCATCGGGCAAAGTTAAAGGATATGTCTTAGCAAAATATCTTTTGAAAAAAGATATTGCCAGACAGCGCGCAAAACAGGTTGCGAGACTTAAGGCGGTAGTAAATACTAAGACATTGAATGTCAGGACACTGCCTTCTATAGACTCCAAGGTGTGTGATACATTATCGCGTGAGGAGGAATATACTGTAGGAAATGCCAACATAGAAAAAGAGTGGTTAAAAAAATATATAAAAACACATTTAAATAAATCATTCGATAAAAAGCAGCTTAAAAATATCAACAAAAAAGCGATGTATCAGGATTTAAATAACTGGATAATGCTCTCGATTGATGAAGAAGATGTGTTTATAAATAAAGATTTTTTACAGTTTAATTATGCTCTTGACAAGGCAGTGACATATACTGAACCGCAGAATGACTCCGGTGGAACTACAAGTCATTATACGGGAAAGAAGCCACTGTATTCAAAAATGGTTGCATTTGCTATGAAATTTTTGGGAAACCGTTATGTATGGGGAGGTACAAGCCTGACTAACGGTACCGATTGTTCAGGATTTACGATGAGGATATATGAGCATTTTGGGTATAAAATACCGAGAAATTCAAGGGCACAGGCAGCATTTACAAAGAGTGTAAGTTCTAAAGATGTGAAGGTTGGAGATTTGTTCTTTTACGGAAGTAACGGATATATAAGCCATGTGGCTATGTATATTGGCAATGGACAGATTATTCATGCAAGCAACAGAAAAGACGGAATAAAAATTTCAAATGCTTATTACAGGAAACCTATAAAAATAGGCAGAGTTATAAAATAATGTACTCTTGGTATCTTCTCAAAACGAAGAATTTAAAGAGTACATATCAGAAATATGGAGGAATAATTTTATGCAGTTTCAATGGTATCCGGGACACATGACAAAGGCCAGGAGGGCTATGCAGGAAGATATCAAACTGATAGATGTTATAATAGAGTTAGTTGATTCAAGAGTACCGCTAAGCAGCAAAAATCCGGACATAGATACTCTTGCAAACGGGAAGTCGAGAATACTTCTGATGAATAAGTATGACCTTGCCGACAAAAACGTGTCAGACAAATGGACAAGTTATTATGAGAGCAAGGGATATTTTGTCGCCGCCGTTAACTCTAAAAACGGAAAGGGAGTTAAAGCAGTACATGATGTTATACAGAAAGCATGTAAGGAAAAAATAGAGAGAGACAGAAAAAGAGGAATTTTAAATCGTCCGATAAGAGCGATGATTGTAGGAATACCGAATGTCGGAAAGTCTACATTTATAAACAGTTTTGCCGGAAAAGCTTGTGCAAAGACGGGAAACAAGCCCGGAGTTACAAAGGGAAAACAGTGGATAAGATTAAATAAAAGTGTTGAACTTCTTGACACACCGGGAATCCTCTGGCCAAAGTTTGAAGACCAACAGGTTGGCTTAAATCTTGCGTTTATAGGTTCAATAAAAGATGAACTTTACAATGTTTATGAGCTTAGCCTTCTTCTGCTTGATTATCTGATAAAAAACTATCCCGGTATGGTTGCAGAGTTTTACGGAATAGAAGATTCTGAGTCAAATAATGAACTTCTTGAAAGAATTGCTGTTAAGAGAGGCTGCTTGAAAAGCGGAGCTGAGTATGATCTTGATAAAGCAGCAAGATGTCTTGTTGATGATTTTAGAAATGGACGTATTGGTAAGATTAGTCTTGAAATTCCTCAGTAGGATATAATTGGGAGCAGGATTGTATGTATGATTATGAACAGATAGAAGACAGTTTGAGATTTTGTGACAGAAAAATATACTTATCACATATTGATGACCATAATACTAAGAAATATTCTGAATCAGAGAAGAAAAAATGGGAAGATATTGCTAATGATATATTAAAAGAAAAAAATACACAAAATGAGACAGAATCCGTAGAAGATGAAGTTTCATATATTCAGGTTGCGGCGGATTACAGAAAAAGAGCTGATGAATATGTTCCGTTTTACAAAAGAACAATCTGTAATCTGTTTGTTCTGGTATTTTGTATAGTCATCGCTTTTGGAGTGGCAGGTCTGATTACAAACTATGTGGCATTTCAGAGTACGGTTGAGGGAATTTCCATGCAGCCTGTACTTGAAAATAATGATTCTATCATAATAGATAAATTTTCGTATAAGATAGATTCTCCTAAGAGATATGATATAGTGGTATTTCCGATAGAAGATACTGACGCAGACGGTAAAAAAAGATATTTTATAAAAAGAATAATAGGTCTGCCGGGAGAAACGGTATATATTGATGATGGCAGGGTATACATAAACGGTTCTCTTTTGAAAAGTGAAAAGTATGGAAAGGAACTTATGAAAGAAGCCGGAACTGCAAGTGAACCGCAGACACTTGCCTCAGATGAATATTTTGTACTTGGGGACAACAGAAATATGAGCACGGACAGCAGAAGTGAAACAGTTGGACTGGTTAGAAAGGAAGATATAACCGGTAAAGCTGTATTCAGGATATGGCCGTTTAAAAAATTTGGAGGATTAAATTGAGTAAATCAATAAATGATATAAAAAACGAGCTTGCAAATGCCGATAAAGAAACAAGAGAGAGTCTGATTGAAGTTTATAAAGGCGATACAAGGAAAGGTGTGGCAAAACTTATAGAAAAGTATGAAAAACAGAAGATTGCACTTGAAAAAGAGTATAAGAGACTGGAACTTATGCATCAATTTGAAAACAAATATTCAGATTATGAGTTCATAGCAGGAATTGACGAGGCAGGCAGGGGACCGCTTGCCGGACCTGTAGTAGCGGCAAGTGTTATACTTCCTAAGGATTGTGAGATTCTTTATCTGAATGATTCAAAACAGGTGAGTGCAAAAAAAAGAGACGAACTTTTTGATGAAATTAAAGAAAAAGCCGTTGCTTATGGTATTGGAGTTTCGTCACCGGGAAGAATAGACGAGATAAACATTTTGCAGGCAACATACGAAGCAATGCGTGCAGCCATCAAACAGATGTCTGAGACTAAATCGCCTGACATACTGTTGGTTGATGCTGTTCACATTCCGGAAGTTCAGACAAAACAGGTTGGAATCATAAAAGGTGATGCAAAGAGTGTTTCTATTGCGGCAGCAAGTATCCTGGCAAAAGTTACAAGGGACAGATTTATGATTCAGATGGATGAGATGTACCCAATGTATGGTTTTGCAAGCCACAAAGGATATGGTTCAAAGGCACATATTGAGGCCATTAAAAAATACGGGCCGTCACCGATACACAGAGAGACATTTATAAAAAACTTTATAGATTAGGGGATTTATATATGGCAGATAACAGAAACAAAATGATTTACGGAAAAGATATTGTCGGAAAGAAAATACAGGATAAATCAGCAGTTGCTTTGGAATATACATTACATGATAAAGCACCTAAGGTTATTGCATCGGGAAAGGGCTATCTTGCCGAAAAGATTATAGATAAGGCAGAAGAGGAAGATATTCCTATACATCAGGATGCAAAGCTTGCCAAAAGTCTTGAGGATATAGAAATAGGAGAGTATATTCCTCCGGAACTTTATCATGTTGTGGCTGAAGTGCTGGTATTTGTTGATGCCATGGATAAGATAAAAGGGAAGGTAATGGACAAAAAAGATAATGAGAGAAATAAATAAAAGAAAAATTGGTTCTGCTTATGAGCAAAAGGCTGTGGAGTATCTTAAAAATCACGGCTATAAGATTGTCAGGCAGAACTATTTTTGTAGTTACGGGGAGATAGATATTATTGCAAAAAAGGATAATATAATTGTATTTGTGGAAGTAAAATATAGAAAAAGTTCAAAGTCGGGACTTGGGGAGTCGGCTGTCAATAAAAACAAGCAGATTCATATAATAAATTCGGCTAAAAATTATATGGCAGAAGTATATAAAACAGATGAACTGCCATGCCGTTTTGATGTAATAGCGATAAACGGAAATCTGATGCATCACATAGAAAATGCATTTGATGGGTGCTGACGGTAAATATAGACTATCTATTAAATGTAAAATGATTTTTAAGAGAGAAATGAGGGTTATTATGTCTGATAACAAAAAGCGGATAGAACAAATGATAAATTCAAACAAGATAAGTAAAAAAGAGTGTTATTGTGTGGAAAATGAAGGCGTTCCTTTGATAAAATTTCACTGTCTCGACGAATATGGATTTGTCACGTTAGCTTTCTCTACAAGATTTGGGGGTGTCAGCGGAGGAGAATATCTTTCAAGTCTGAATTTTGGATGGGACAGAGGTGACGATGATGCAAATGTAAAAGAGAATTATAAGAGAATGTGCAAGGAATTGAAAGCAGATTATAAAAAACTCGTGCTTTCAGACCAGGTACATGAAGACAAGGTTGAGTATGTCGATGAACAATATACGGCAGGTGAGGAAATAAAGAAAAAATTAAAAATGACGGATGGAATGGTGACGGATAAGAAAGGACTTGTACTTGCAACGTCGTATGCAGACTGTGTGCCGTTGTTTTTCGTTGACACAAAGAATAAAGCGATAGGCTCATCACATTCAGGTTGGAGAGGGACAGTTGCTCGAATAGGCAGAAAGACTGTTGAGAAGATGGAAAAATGTTTTGGCACTGATGCAAAAGATTTAATCTGCATAATAGGACCATCTATCTGTCAGAATTGTTATGAGGTCAGCAGGGACGTAGCGGTAGAATTTGAAAAGGTATTTAAAAAAGATACGGAAAGGGTTTTGAAACGAAATCCGGGAACAGCTGATAAATATCTGTTAAATCTTTGGGAGGCAAACAGGATAATTCTTGAAAAAGCAGGTGTACCGTCAGAAAATATACATGTGAGCGGACTTTGTACATGCTGCAATCCTGATATATTATATTCTCACAGGGCGAGTGGCGGAAAGAGAGGAAACCTGAACGGTTTTATAATGCTTGAAGATTAAAAAGAATAAAACAGGGCAAAACGCTGGGTTTGCCCTGTTTTTCGCTATGTTGCGAGTATTTTTCCTATAAAAAATTATTTGATTATTTATTGTTGTGTTTCTGTACGATATCCTGAATTCTCTGAGTTGCATCTATAAGGTCGTTTACGCTTGTGTCGTGATTGAGGGTATCTATAATGGCTGAAATATATTTACTAAGGTCAACGCTGTGATAATATGGTTTGTTTTTAACTTCATCAGGACAGTAACTTAAATTTGTAGTGTAAATTGAGTCAAAGATGTTTTCATCATATGCGGCATCTAACTCAGCTGTACCATTTGAAAACAAACCGAAAGTTACACATATAAATATTCGGTTTGCACCGCGTTCTTTCAATCCGCGTGCAACGTCTAAGATAGTGTGGCCTGTGGCTATCATATCGTCGATAAGAAGTATGTCTTTGCCTGAGACATCGTTGCCGAGAAATTGTGTTGATACAACAGGGTGTTCACCGTCAACAAGTTTTGAATAGTCCATTCTCTTATAGAACAATCCCATTTCAACACCTAATGCACCGGCGTAGTAAACAGCTCTCTTCATGCCGCCAAGGTCAGGAGATATTACCATGATATGCTCAGGGTCGATTTTTATATCCGGATTTGCCTTAACCACTGTGTCTATAAATTGGAAAGAAGTAAAGAAATTGTCAAAACCGTGATTAGGGATTGCGTTCTGGACACGGTTGTCATGTGCATCAAAAGTGATAATTGTTTCAACACCCATAGATACAAGTTCCTGAAGTGCCTGTGCACAATCGAGTGATTCATTTATATAGCGGATGTGCTGTCTGCCTTCATATAGATACGGCATTATGACAGTGATTCTTCTCGGATGGCCGCTGCATGCCATAATGACACGTTTCAAGTCCATGAAAAAGTCATCGGGAGACATGTTAGTAGTCTTGTTTCTCATAGTGTACTGCTGTCCGTAATTTACCGTGTCAACGATTATGAAAAGGTCGACGCCTCTCATGGATTCGTTGATGACACATTTTGCTTCACCTGTGCCAAATCGTGGACAGTCATACGATACAAGATAATTTTGTGTGTCATATCCCGTCATTTTAAAATCAGGTTTTTGCATCTCAGAAAGTGCTTTGTGGCGTCTTGCTATTATTTCTTTGTTTATCTTTTCTCCGAGTTCCTGTTGATTGCCAATAGCGACTATTTTAAGCGGAGCAAGTGGCATGGAATCCTTAAATTTTCTACTAGACATTGTTAACCTCTCTCTGCATCAGAATATATGCGTTTATTTTAAGTTCATGAATTAGTTATACATAACTACTTTAAAATAATATAACTTTTTTATGAAATATCGTCAAGGGCTTAAAGATAACGAGGTTGATTTTTTGTTGAATTTGTGGTATAAAATAGTTTGTTGTGTTTTGCTTTAAAACAATATTTAAAAGTGAATATTGTTGGCAATATAACATTACAAAAATAATATATAATATTTGGAGGAATTATTTTGAAGAAATATAGTAAATTACTGGCAGTAACACTTTGTGCATCGATTGCACTTGCATCTACAGGATGCGGGGGCACAGATAAGCTGAAAAATGCGATTACAAATAATAAGACAGCTTCCTCTGACAAAGCTAATGATAGCAGCGATGGAAATGTAAAATGTCTTGATTATGTTACACTTGGCGATTATTCAACGATTAACATAAAAAAGAGTGAGATAGACAAATCTACAAAAGAGCAGATTACTAAAAATATCAAGAGCACAGGTGATTATACTAAAGTAAAAAAAGGAAAAATAAAAAAAGGTGATATAGTAAATATTTATTATGTCGGAAAAGTAAACGGCAAGACATTTGAGGGTGGCAGCCTCACAAAAAAGACAAATAAGGCTGGATATGATCTTGAAATAGGTTCAAATACATTTATTGACGGTTTTGAGGATGGTCTTATAGGCAGGAAAATAGGTTCAAAATGTAAGATAAAGGTGACATTCCCTGAACAGTACAGCCAGAATCAGGATTTGGCAGGAAAAAAAGCCGTATTTTCTGTTACTATCAATTTCAAGGAAGTATATCCTGAACTTTCAGACAAGTTTGTAAAGAAAAACATGAAAGATTTTGACAAGGATTACGAAAATACTGCAGCCGGATATACAAAATATGTAAGAGATAATCTTTTAGCTGAAAAAGCATGGAGTACATTTTATGATACATGTAAAGTAAATGACTATCCTGAGTCAAAAATGAAGACAATGAAGACACAGTTAAAGACATCTATAACATATTATCTTCAGAATAACGGTTATACACTTGAGAACTATCTTAAGTCACAGAACTCATCAATGTCTGATTTCAACAAACAGCTTGAGACAACAGCTAAAACAGATGTTGGAAAGCAGCTTGTTTATGGTGCTGTTGCAGAGAAAGAAAATATAACAGTTTCAGATAAGCAGTATAAAGAAGAAGTTAAAACATATCTTACAAATTATAATTGTAAAAACGAAAAGGAACTTAGTTCGACATTCAAAGATTATTACGGAGTAGATGCAAAGACAATCATCACTGAAGATATCTTATATAAGAATGTAAAGAACTTCCTTATAAAAAATGTAAAAGAATCTTAAATCACACATGCAAAACGATATTGAAAGTGTGTTATTAAGGTAGAAACGGAGATTTAAATGGCTAAACCAATAGTTGCAATAGTTGGACGACCAAATGTTGGAAAATCAACGCTTTTTAATATGCTTGTGGGTGAACGTCTGTCGATAGTAAAGGATACACCGGGAGTTACAAGAGACAGGATATACGCCGATGTAAATTGGCTTAATTATCACTTTACGCTTATGGATACAGGAGGAATCGAACCTGAGACAAACAACCAGATGCTGCGTCATATGAGAGAGCAGGCTGAGATGGCAATTGAGATGGCGGATGTTGTAATGTTTGTTGTCGATGTTAAGCAGGGTGTTGTCGATGCAGATTATAAAGTTGCGGAAATGCTCAGAAAAGCGCAGAAAAAGATTGTTCTTGTTGTAAACAAGGTAGATAATTTTGATAAACTCATGCCTGATGTGTACGAATTTTATAATTTAGGTCTTGGAGACCCATATCCTATATCATCAATTGGAAAACTCGGAATAGGTGATATGCTTGACGAAGTTACGGCTCTCTTTCCGGAAAATGAGGATGATGCTGAAGATGAAAGACCAAGGATAGCCATAGTTGGAAAGCCAAATGCAGGTAAGTCATCTATCATCAATAAACTTTTAGGTGAAAACAGGGTTATTGTATCTGATGTTGCCGGAACTACAAGAGACGCTGTAGATACGGCTGTAAAGTGGAATGGTAAAGAATATGTATTTATCGACACGGCAGGTCTTAGAAGAAAGAATAAGATTAAGGAAGAGATAGAGAGGTATTCGATACTAAGAACCGTATCAGCAGTGGAAAGAGCAGATGTTGTTGTTCTTGTAATTGATGCAACTGAGGGCATAACAGAGCAGGATGCAAAGATAGCAGGAATTGCCCATGACCGTGGACGAGGCATGATAATTGCCGTAAACAAATGGGATGCTATAGAGAAAAACAACAAGACAGTATCAGAATATACACAGAAAGTAAGAAATATATTATCGTTTATGCCGTATGCAGAAATTATGTTTATATCGGCGCTTACGGGACAGAGGCTTCCAAAATTATTTGATTCCATTGAGGTTGTAATACAGAATCATTCTCTTAGAATTGCCACGGGAGTTCTAAACGAAATTCTTACTGAGGCAGTAGCAATGCAGCAGCCACCTTCAGATAAGGGACGAAGACTCAAAATTTATTATATGACACAGGTAAGTGTTAAACCGCCTACTTTTGTTATATTTGTTAATGATAAGAGACTTATGCATTTTTCATATACGAGATATTTGGAAAACAAGATAAGAGAGGCATTTGGATTTGCCGGTACACCTCTTAAATTCATAATAAGAGAGCGTAAAGAAAAATAAAAAGTGTATTAATTTATGCACTACAATAGTTGCGTGCAAAGGAGGCTCATAAAATGGGCGAAAGTATGATTCACAACATTATATGTTTAGTGATAGGTTATTTTTGCGGATGTATATCAAGCGGATATTTTGTCGGAAAATTTCATCATATTGATATAAGAGAGCATGGGAGCGGCAATGCTGGAACGACAAATGTTTTGAGGGTTTTAGGAAAACTGCCTGCGCTCATAACATTTGTCGGTGACCTGGCAAAGGCAGTTCTGCCAATACTTGTCATAAGAGTGTTTTTATCACCTGACAACTGGTATCTTTTGTGTTTATATATTGGTCTTGGTGTTGTACTTGGACATAATTATCCGTTTTATCTTGGATTTAAAGGTGGAAAGGGTATTGCTGTTACGGCGGCTGTTGTAATGTCGGCTGCGCATCCTCTTTTTATACCCGTCGGAACATTGATATTTGCTTTGATAGTTGCACTGACTAGGTATGTATCGCTTGGGTCGCTTGTAGTTGCATGGTACATACCGGTAAATACAGTGCTTATGCATAGAAATGACAGTGAATTTGTACATATGATGGTAATCAGTCTTTTGTTTACGGCTTTTGCATATTTTCAGCACAGGCAGAACATAGTAAGATTGATTCATGGAAAAGAAAATAAGATTGGTTCAAAGAGTGATAAATAACAAAATAACACGAAAGAATGATTTTTACATATAAAATGACTTTTATGTGCAAAATGACTTTTGCATACAATAAAGTTGTTTGGAAATGAGGTTAATTATGAGTAAAGTCAGTTTTTTAGGTGCCGGCAGCTGGGGAACGGCACTTGCAATAATGTTGGCAAATAATGGTCACGATGTGACTCTTTGGTCTGCTGTTGAATCGGAAGTTGAGATGCTGCAGACACACAGAGAGCATAAAGACAGACTTCCGGGTGTAAAACTTCCTGAGTCCGTAGTTGTGACAAGTGATCTTGAAAGTGCGTGCAAGGGTTTTGATTTGATAGTTTTTTCGGTGGCTTCGCCTTATGTCAGAGTAACAGCGAAAAATGCTTCAAAGTTTATTCCTAAGGGTCAGAAGATAGTTAATGTTGCAAAGGGAATTGAAAATGATACATTGATGACACTTAGAGACATTATCTGTCAGGAAATGCCTGAAAGAGATGTATGTGTATTATCGGGTCCAAGCCATGCAGAGGAAGTTTCAATCGGTATGCCTACTACTGTAGTGGTTGGTTCTACAACGAAAGAAACAGCAAAGTATGTCCAAAAGATATTTATGAATGACCGTTTCAGGGTTTATACAAGTCCTGACATAATAGGAATAGAGCTTGGTGGCTCAATAAAAAATGTCATTGCACTTGCGGCAGGAGTTTGTGACGGACTTGGACTTGGAGACAACACAAAAGCAGCTCTTATTACAAGAGGTATAACTGAGATAGCAAGACTTGGTGTAGCCATGGGCGGACATATGGAGACATTCTGCGGTCTTTCAGGAATCGGAGACCTCATTGTCACATGTACAAGTACACACAGTCGTAACCATAATGCAGGGGTGCTTATTGGAAAAGGAATGTCTATGGATGAGGCAATGAAAGAAGTAAATCAGGTTGTTGAGGGTGTGTATTCAGCGAAAGCTGCATATTCACTTGCAAAGAAATACAAAGTGTCAATGCCTATAGTAGAACAAATAAATGAAGTTTTATTTGATGGAGTTTCTGCTACCGATGCAATACAGGCATTACTTACGCGTGAGGAATGCCACGAGTATCAGGGGCTTGTTTGGGAAGACGATAAATAAACTTTTAAATTCTTAGATTTGTCATATGTAATTTGACATAAAGTATTATCGAATTATAGAATAAAAGTATTTGTGGTATGAAGTAATTTATGTCGGATAAAGTGCATAATCTTAAAAAAAGATTATGTGGTACAAATTATGAATGGATATGATAATAATGAAGAAATGCCAGTTGATACACGTTCTCAGAAAATTTTGAGAGCGCGGCTGGCATTTTCTGACAATTACGAGGAAACAGAGGAAAGTGGCAGAGAAGCAAAGTCGCTTATGACAAAGATTACATTGCTTTTGCTTCTTTTTTCGGCTGTTCTTGTTTTGTGTTTTGGAGACCTGACAATTGGAAATTACAGTAATAAACCTATTAAACAGGCATTATCGAAAGAGGGAACAGTCTGGCATGATATGGTTGAATTTACCGGAAACATTATAAGTGACGTTATGGAGGATTTGAATGAGAAAACTTGCTTTAAGTGATGAGATATTATTATCAGTTGATAAGCCGGCGAGATATATCGGTGGTGAGATTAACATGGTAAAAAAAGATCCGTCAAAAGTAGATATACGATTTTGTATGTGCTTTCCCGATGTATACGAGATAGGTATGTCACATCTTGGCATACAGATTTTGTATGATATGTTCAATTTGAGGGATGACATATACTGTGAAAGAGTTTATTCCCCGTGGGTAGATTTGGATAAGATAATGCGAGAACAGGATATTCCGCTTTTTGCATTAGAGAGTCAGGAGCCGATAAAAAATTTTGATTTTCTTGGAATAACGCTGCAATACGAGATGTGTTACACAAATATTTTACAGATTCTTGATTTGTCAAAGATACCTCTTTTAGCAAAAGACAGGACAATGGATGACCCATTTGTTATAGGCGGAGGTCCATGTTCGTACAATCCTGAACCTATAGCAGATTTTTTTGATATTTTTTATATAGGAGAGGGAGAAACGGTTTATTTTGACCTTATGGATGCCTATAAAGAGTGGAAAAGATCAGGCAAAGACAGAGTGGAATTTTTGAAAGCGGCAGCTAAGATACCGGGTATGTATATACCACAGTTTTATGAGGTACAGTATAATGAAGACGGTACACTGAAAGACTTTTATCCTATCGTGGAAGAAGCACCAGAAACAGTTATCAAGCAGGTTGAACTTGATATGTCAGAGACATATTATCCTGAAAAGCCGCTTGTACCGTATATCAAAGTTACCCAGGACAGAGTTGTGCTTGAAATCCAGCGTGGCTGCATAAGAGGCTGCCGTTTCTGCCAGGCGGGTATGCTTTACAGACCTATAAGACCGAGAAGTCTTGATTTCCTTAAGAAAAGAGCGGCTGCAATGCTTAAAGCAACAGGTCATGAGGAAATTTCATTGAGTTCATTAAGTTCAAGTGATTACAAAGAACTTCCTGAACTTGTTTACTGGCTTATAGATGAGTATAGGGACAAGGGAGTAAACATATCACTTCCGTCACTCAGAATAGATGCGTTTGCACTTGATGTAATGTCGAAAGTACAGGATATAAGAAAGTCAAGCCTTACATTTGCACCGGAGGCAGGAACACAGAGGATGAGAAATGTTATAAACAAAGGTCTTACCGAGGAAAACATTCTTACAGGTGCGATGGATGCGTTCAGGGGAGGATGGAACAGGGTAAAACTCTATTTCATGCTCGGACTTCCGGGAGAGACATATGATGATATAGAAGGAATAGCGGTTTTGTCTGACAAGATTGCAAGAGAGTATTATACGATTCCAAAAGACCAAAGAAACGGAAAAGTAAGCATTGTCACAAGTACATCGATATTTGTACCAAAGCCGTTTACACCGTTTCAGTGGTCACCTATGAATACGAAGGAACAGGCGAAAGACAAGAGGAATTTCCTGCTTGGAAAAGTCAGAGAGCAGCTTAACCAAAAGAGTATCAAATACAATTGCCATGACGCGGATGTATCGGAACTTGAGGGTGTATTTGCAAGAGGTGACAGACGCCTTAATAAAGTTATACTTGAAGCTTACCAGAGCGGATGTTTTTATGATGCATGGTCAGAATATTTTAAATATGAAAACTGGATTAAAGCATTTGAGGACAACGGACTTGATATGGCATTTTATATTGGTCGTGAAAGACCTGTTGACGAGTTGTTCCCTTGGGATTTCATTGACATAGGTGTGACTAAAAAGTTTATGCGCAGAGAATATGAAAATTCATTAAAGGCACAGGTTACACCTAACTGTCGTGCAAAGTGCGCCGGATGTGGAGCTATGAAATTTAAGTGCGGTGTCTGTGTTGAAAATCTTACGGGCAATGATGAGAAAGGAACGGGTGAGTGACATGAAAGCAAGATTAAAATTCAGTAAAGTCGGTTCAATGCGTTTTATCGGTCATCTTGATGTAATGAGATATTTTCAAAAGGCATTCAGGCGTGCTGAAATTGAGGTAAGTTACAGTAAAGGTTTTTCGCCGCATCAGCTCATGTCATTTGCGTCACCGCTTGGAATAGGGCTTAGCAGCGATGCAGAATATCTTGATGTGACACTTGAAAAGAGTGATTCTCCTGAAAAGATGACAGAGCGTATAAATGCTGTTATGAATGATGAAATAGCAGTTAAAGATTTCACTATACTTGATGATGATGCAAAGCCTTCAATGGCAATGCTCTCGGCATGTGATTATATGATATGCATAAAACCTGATAAGGACAATCCGCTTACTGATGACGCATTTGCTGAGGAAGCAGTAAGAAAGATAAAAGAAGCAGAAAAAATTGAAATATTAAAAAAGACAAAACGCTCAGAAAAAATAGTTGACATAAAGCCAAATATTTATCATATTGAAACTGATATTGCAGCTTTTTGTGATGATACGAAAAATGAGTATGGCAGACTTGAAATAGACACATCATTTTATAAGCCTGTAATATATTGCCAGCTCACAGCAGGAAGTGTCGTAAACATAAAGCCTGAGCTGGTTTTAGAAGCTGTCATGCAGATGAATGGTTTTGAATATAATCCGCTTGATTACCAGATACACAGGCTTGAAATGTATGCAGATGAGACTGCTAAAAAGGGTGAGGTTCATCTGCTTGGTTCAGAGATACCGTGTAAACTTGTACCGTTATCAGAGTTTGGAAAACAGGAGATGGCATAGCAATGGCAAATCAGTTATTGATAACTAAAAAGGGCAGTGGCGTGTTATCTGTGAAAGTTGAGGATGGAAAGATAGCACAGATACAGGCTCAGCCTGAAAATGAGCAGGCACTTTTAGGAAATATTTATGTCGGGAAAGTTAGAAATATTGTCAAAAACATAAACGCAGCTTTTGTGGAATATGAGCTTGGAAAGATGGCGTATCTTTCGTTAGAGTCAAGAGTATGTCCGATACATACGGATGGTGTTGTGTCGGATGGGAAAAGGGTGCTTATCGGTGACGAGATAATCGTTCAGATAGAGAAAGAGGCGGTAAAAACCAAGCCGCCCACACTTTCGGGTACTCTCAATTTCCCGGGAAAATATGTTGTACTTATATATGGCGAAAAGACGGTGAGCATATCTTCAAAGATAAAAGATTTCGAAAAAAAACAGCGGATAAAGGAACTGCTTCAAAATAACATAGACGGAGATTATGGCTTTATAGCGAGGACAAACAGTAAAGATGCATCGGAAGAAAAGATTTTAAATGAGATAGCATTTCTTAAAAAACAGCTTGAAGACATAAAAAAATTTGGTATTCACAGGACAAAATTTAACTGCCTTTATCATGCACCTGCTGCCTATCTGTGCGATATAAGGGACTCTTATGATTCGCTGCTTGAAAGTATAATCACAGATGACGATGTAATATATGAAAAGATAACGGAGTTTGTAAAAGTATATCAGCCGGAAGACATAAATAAAATCAGGCGATGGGATGAAAATGACGGAAAACTCGATGCAGTTTATGATGTTACAAAGACTTTGGAACATGCACTCATGCCAAAAGTCTGGCTGAAAAACGGAGGTTATCTTATAATACAGCCTACAGAGGCACTGGTATCTGTCGATGTCAATACCGGAAAAGCCATCTCAAAAAAGAGGGATGTACAAAAAACATTTTTGAAAGTAAATCTTGAGGCTGCCACACAGATAGCAAGACAGTTGAGACTTAGAAATCTGTCAGGTATGATTTTGATAGATTTTATTGATATGAAGAGTCCCGAGTACAACAAACAGCTTATGGACAGGCTTAAGAGCGAATTTGCCAAAGACCCGGTAAGAACAATACTTGTCGATATGACAAAACTTGGACTCATCGAAGTCACAAGAAAAAAAGTGAGAAAATCACTTTATGAGCAGATAAAGGAAATTGAAGTTTAATAAATCATGACATTAACGCCATGAATACACAAATAAATTACAGTTTAGGAGGAACAGATATGGATTTTTATATGCCAACAAAAGTATGTCAGGAGAAAAATGCAGTAAAAAATCATGGTGCCGAGATTGCATCATTTGGAAAAAAGGCACTTATTGTCACAGGTAAGTCATCATCAAAGAAAAATCATTCTCTTCAGGATGTCATAGATGTACTTAACGAAAATGCTACAGAGTACGTTGTATTTGATGAGGTGCCACAGAATCCGTCAGTGGAGCTCATAATGAAAGCGAGCGAGTTTGGACGCAATGAGGGCGCAGACTTTGTTATCGGAATAGGCGGCGGTTCACCTATGGATTCAGCAAAGGCGATAGCACTTATGATACAGAACAGGGATACAGACGAGGAGATATTATATCAGAACATAGAACTTCGTGCGATTCCTGTCGTTGAGATACCTACAACTTGTGGAACGGGTTCGGAAGTTACGCCATATGCCATACTTACAAGACACGATAAAAATACGAAACAGAGTATTAGTCATAAGATTTATCCTGAACTTGCATGCATCGATCCGGAATATCTTTCGGCAGCACCGGAAAGCGTGATTAAGAATACGGCAGTAGATGCACTTGGACATATGATAGAAAGTTATTTTAACTCTAAGGCAACAGATTTCAGCAGAATGTTATGTCAGTATGGAATATCAGTGTGGGCAGAAAACATACCTGTACTCCTCGGAGATGAAGCTGACTATGAGGCATATGATTCTCTTATGCTCGCGTCATGCCTTGCAGGAATGGCAATCACACATACAGGCACATCAATACCTCATGGACTTAGCTATTATCTTACATATAATAAAGATATACCACATGGAAAGGCGGTTGGTCTGTTTTTGCCGGGCTACCTTAAAGTTATCCAAAAGGAGATGCCTGATGAAGTATCAGAGGTTCTTGCAATGCTTGGATTTGATGAAATTGAGCAGTTTGCATTCCTTATAAAACAGCTTCTTGGTGATTATGAGATAACGAATGAGGATGTAAAGAAAATGACAGACGAGATAATGGCAACACCTAGAAAATTAAATGCCGTTCCGTTTAAGGTTGCAAGGGAAGATGTAGAGGATATGGCGGCTTACTTGGCGTAGGTTTTGTTGTTAGTGAAACTGTTGCAGATTGTGAAGTCAGATAAGATATAATATTTAATACTGCAGGCACGCTTTCGTTATATTGTCACTTGCAGCGGAACATAAAATTTATAAATGAACAGATACTTTGGATATGGAATGGAGTGATACGATGCAGCAGGATGAGATAATTTTGAGAAAAGGGATAGTACATATTCTGGATGGAGAACTTGGGTATCCGGTTTATTCGGAGCAGCAGATTGATATTACACCTGATCTTAATGATTTTTTTACCGGACATATTTTTAAGATAATGTCCGGTGATGATATGAAAAAATGTTATTTTGATGAGGATGGTTCAGATATTTACAAATTGCTTAAGGATTTCTCTGAGGATGATTTTATAGAGTTCAGCAAAGACATTACAAAGAGGCTTTATGACATAATGAACAGTAATCTTGCAATACCGTCGGCTGATCTTGCCGTTATATCATTCAGTCTGCACAGTGTCATGTATCTTGCCATTTTAAAGATGAATTACAAAGAGAGCTTTGTTCATATGACGCAGTCGGAGGAAATTGGCAATGTAAATAGTATAATTAAGTACCGTTCGACACTTCCTGCATCTTCATCAAAACTTTCAGAAGCAGTTATAATAAATTTAAGTGATTATACGGTAAATATAATCGAGAAAAAGTATGAAGTAAACGGTGAAAAATGCAATTATCTCTCAGAACGTTATCTTAACTGCCATGCGGCAATGTCATCAAAATCAAAACTTGCTATAGTGACAAAAGCGGTTGAACAGGTCAATAAAAAGCACTTTGAGGAAGAACCGGTAAAGCAGATGGAGGCAAAGCGCATTATCAAAGAAGAAATCGAGGAGACAGGCGCAGTTGATGTCGAAAAGATAAGCGAAAAGCTTTACGGTAAAACTCCCGACATAAAAGAAGAATTTGACGCAAAGATGGAAAAATATCATATGGAGAAAGCGCAGGTAAAACCGCAGAGCAGTGCGACTACAAAGAAGTTTGAAAAACAGTATTTAAAGACGGACACGGGGATAGAGATAAATATTCCTATGGAGCAATATCAGGACATAAATCAGGTTGAGTTTATATCAAATCCTGATGGGACAATATCCGTTATGATAAAGAATATCAATAAAATATCAACAAGATAAAAGAATGGAGAAAATGATGTTTCGCTTATGGGCAAAGAAGTTTAAAGACAACAGAATGCTTGATGATATAACAATAACAGACCAGTCAAAGGAAAAGAACAGGACGAAGAAAGTGTTCGACAGTTTAGATGAAGTATGTTACGCATTTGATTTAGGGCGTCCGATATGGCTTGACAAAAACATAAAAGAATTTAAGAAGATGGACAAAACACGCTTTGACAGTGATAATTTCATAGAGGGAATAGACTTTGATTATCTTGAAATTCATGTAATAGAGGAAGATGAAATTTGGGAGTAGGAATGTGCCTGATTGAAATCTGTGAGCAGGAAAGTAGGTATTTACATTTTTCTTTCGACATGATAAAATACTTCGGTAATGAGTAGCACAGACAATCGCGGCTGCAAATGCCGAAAGGCTGCAGGTGAGGAAAGTCCGGGCTTCATAGGGCAGGATGCCGGATAACGTCCGGTGGAGGTGACTCCCAGGCCAGTGCAACAGAAAATAACCGCCTGCTTATGCAGGTAAGGGTGAAAAGGCGAGGTAAGAGCTCACCGCGCTTCTGGTAACAGAAGTGGCTGTGTAAACCCCATCCGAAGCAAGACCGAACAGAGATGATACGGCTGCCCGTCGTGTCTCGGGTAGGTTGCTTGAGCCTGATGGCAACATCAGGTCTAGATAGATGATTGTTTTGATACAGAACTCGGCTTATAGTGTTGCTCATTTACTTTTTATTGAAAAATAATATACAATTTACAATTGATTTGATACTTATATAAAAATATAGAAGAAGAGGAAGATAGTGATGCCACTTACACCAATGATGCAAAAATATATGGAAACCAAAGAGGAATACAAAGATTGTATTCTTTTTTATCGCTTAGGGGACTTTTATGAAATGTTCTTTGAAGATGCGAAGATATGTTCAAAAGAACTGGAACTTACGCTTACCGGAAAGAGCTGCGGACTTGAAGAGAGGGCACCTATGTGTGGTGTTCCTTTTCATGCCGTAGATACATATCTTAATAAGCTTGTAAGCCGTGGTTACAAAGTGGCAATCTGTGAACAGGTTGAGGATCCTAAACAGGCAAAAGGTCTTGTAAAGCGTGCAGTTGTAAGAATTGCAACACCGGGAACGAACCTTAATACACAGTCTCTTGACGAGACAAAAAATAATTATCTTATGTGCATCGTTTATACGACAAATGCATACGGGGTATCATATGTTGATGTTACGACAGGTGAATATTATGTGACAGAATTTGACAGTGAAAATAAGCTGCTTGATGAGATTTTTAAGACAGCCCCATCTGAAATTATATGTAATGATTCGTTCCTTGTTTCAGGCATTGATTTGGAGGAACTTCATATCAGATTGAATGTCGTGGTATCGGCTGTTGATAACTGGCATTTTGATGAGAGTAAATGTGAGCAGGCCCTTATGGAGCATTTTGGTGTGTCATCGCTTGACGGACTTGGTCTTGCAGATTACAGTATCGGGGTTACAGCTGCCGGTGCAGTTATGCAGTATCTTACTGAGACGCAGAAAACTTCAATGGATCATATTACTTCTATAAGACCATATATCACAAACCACTATATGCTTCTTGACCGTTCGACAAGAAGAAATCTTGAATTATGTGAGACTATGCGTGAAAAGTCAAAAAGAGGTTCTCTGTTCTGGATACTTGATAAAACTAAAACTGCTATGGGTGCGAGATTGCTCAGAAATTCCATTGAACAGCCGCTTATAAATATTGATGAGGTAAATACACGTCTTGACATGATATCGGAATTTAATGACAATGCTATATCAAGAGAAGAACTCAGGGAATATCTAGGTCCGATATATGATATTGAGAGACTTATAAGTAAGATAAGTTACAAAAGTGCGAATCCAAGAGATCTTATTGCGTTCAGGCAGTCGCTTTCAATGCTTCCTCACATAAAATATGTACTTTCGTCATTTTCTGAATCGAAATTAAAAGAATACGGAGAAGAACTTGACGAACTTACGGATATTTACAAACTTATTGATGAGTCCATAATTGAAGAACCTCCGATAACCGTAAGAGAGGGTGGAATTATTAAGGACGGATTCAATGAGGAAGTCGATAAATTAAGAAAAGCAAAGACCGAGGGAAAACAGTGGATTGCTGATTTGACTGAGGAAGAGAAAGAAAAGACAGAGATTAAAAATCTTAAGATTAAGTATAACAAGGTATTTGGCTATTTCTTTGAGGTTACAAATTCATACAAAAACCTTGTACCGCCTGAGTGGACTGTAAAGCAGACATTGTCAAACTGCGAGAGATATATTACACCTAGACTTAAGGAACTTGAAGATACAATTCTTGGTGCCGAGGAAAAATTGTTTACACTTGAATACAATATATTTAACGAAACTCTCGATGCGATATACAGTGAGATAGGAAGAATACAGCAGGCGGCAAAGATTATTGCGCAGATAGATATGTTTGCGTCAATGGCAGTTGTTGCAGAACAGAATAATTATGTACGTCCTGATATGAGTACGGACGGATGTATTGATATAAAAAACGGCCGCCATCCGGTTGTTGAAAAGATGATAAAAAATGACATGTTCATCTCAAACGATACTTTCCTTGACAATGACAACCACCGAATTGCTATTATCACAGGACCCAATATGGCGGGTAAATCTACATACATGCGTCAGACTGCACTTATTGTCCTGATGGCACAAATCGGCTCGTTTGTTCCGGCTGAGAGTGCAAAAATTGGCATTGTTGACAGGATATTTACAAGGGTAGGAGCTTCGGATGACCTTGCGAGCGGCCAGAGTACATTTATGGTTGAGATGACTGAAGTATCAAATATTCTTAGAAATGCGACTAAGAACAGCCTTATAATACTGGATGAAATAGGAAGAGGAACTTCTACATTTGACGGTCTTTCCATAGCATGGGCAGTTGTTGAGTATATAGCAAATACAAAACTTCTTGGAGCAAAAACTCTTTTTGCCACACATTACCATGAACTTACGGAACTTGAAGGAAAACTTGACAGTGTAAATAATTACTGTATTGCCGTCAAGGAGCAGGGCGACGATATTGTTTTCCTCAGAAAGATAATAAAGGGTGGAGCGGACAAGAGTTACGGAATACAGGTGGCGAAACTTGCAGGTGTTCCGGAGACTGTTCTTGACAGAGCGAAGGAGCTTGTTGAAAAACTGAGCAACAATGATATTGCAAACAAAGCAAAGGAAATAGATGTTGAGTACGAGCCTGATGACTATAATTATGATATAGAGAAGCAGACTAAGCATAAAAAGCGAGGTAGAAAAAAGACATCTTCAGAAATAGAGTCGGAGCAGCTTGGACAGATATCAATGTTTGATATGGGAGGTTCAAATGTGAAAACTGAGGATATAATACTTGAACTTCATGATCTTGACCTCTCAACGACAACTCCTATTGATGCAATGAATATTTTGTATAAGATGCAGATGAAATTAAAACAGAGAATTTAAATTTATGATGCAAGGGTCAAAAGCAGATAGCAATGAAGCAATCCGTGGCATTATTATAGAATATTCAGAAAGAGAAAGGAGGCGTGGATTATGTCTATTATATTGCTTGACCAGGACACGATTAACAAAATTGCAGCAGGAGAGGTTATTGAAAGACCTATGGCTGTTGTCAAGGAACTTGTTGAAAATTCAATTGATGCGGGTGCAAATATGATAACTGTTGAGATTAATGACGGCGGCAAGAATTTTATCCGTATTACGGATAATGGCTCAGGTATTGAAAAGAGTGATATTGAGCTTGCGTTTACTCCACATGCGACGAGTAAGATAAAAGGTGCCGCAGACCTTCTCGAAGTTTCGACACTCGGTTTCAGGGGTGAAGCACTAGCGAGTGTGGCGGCGGTTTCACATCTTGAGATGATTACAAAAGTTAAGAGTGAAGATGTGGGATACAGATACCAGATTGATGGCGGTGAGAGAAAAGAACTTGAGACTGTAGGGTGTCCGGATGGAACTACTATCATAGTCAGAAATCTGTTTTACAATACACCTGCAAGACTCAAATTTTTAAAATCACATCAGACTGAGGCAGGCTATATAGGTGGTGTAATTGAACGTCTTGCTCTTTCTCATCCTGAAATTTCTTTCAGATTTATTGCCCAGGGTCAGACAAAACTTCACACTTCGGGAAATGGAAACCTGAAGGATACGATTTATCAGATTTACGGCAGAGATATAACTTCAAATGTTCTTACAGTTGACTTGTCAGATGAAGTATGCAGCATTGGGGGATTTATCGGAAAACCGGTTGTATCAAGGGGAAACAGGGCATATATAAATTATTTTATAAATGGCAGATATATAAAAAGCAATATAATAAATAAAGCGATTGAAGAAGCGTATAAACCGTATACAATGCAGCACAGATACCCTTTTACGGTACTTCATTTTCAAATTAAACCTGAGTTTATTGATGTAAATGTTCATCCGCAGAAGATGGAAATTCGTTTTACAAATGAGAGGGAATTATATAAGACCATCTATGACTGCATAACAGCGAGACTTACGCACAGGGAATTTATTCCGGAAGTGACATTTGAAGAAAATAAAAATGCTAAAGTTACTGACATCAATAAAAGTGCCGGTATTTTCGACGATAATGAAAGCAATAAAAGTGCCGGTATTCCCGGCAGCAATGAAAACGAGAATAGCAGTGAAGAAGCTGAGAAAATTGCAATTGTTGAAAAAAAGGTGATTGATGCTGGTGAAACACTTTCGAGAATAGGAAAAGTGGAACTTCACAGACCTGATGCATACCAGAAGAAGCAGATGTTTGCTGAACTTATGAAAAAAAAGGAAAAGCAGGATGACGGTCTTGCTAAATCCGGACAGTCAGGTGTTATTGCAGCAGAAAAAAATATTGAAATATTACATGAAAAAGCTCCTTACAACATAAAACAGGAGACTCTTTTTGAGACGGGAGTTTTACAGGAAGACAAGACAAAGGATATAAGAATTGTCGGACAGGTATTTTCAACATATTGGATATTACAATATGAGGACAATATGTATATGGTTGACCAGCATGCTGCACATGAAAAAGTATTATACGAAAGATTTATGAAGCAGATTTCAGAAAATAAAGTGATGGTGCAGATGGTAAATCCGCCGATAGTTTTAAGTCTTTCAATGGTTGAACAGCAGGTTGTCGATGATAATATTGAAATTTTTAAGGAACTTGGATATACGATAGAGGCATTTGGAGGCAGGGAATATATAGTGACAGGAATTCCAGCGCAGCTTCCGGATATAGCTACGACAGACCTTCTGATGGAGATTATAGATGACCTTGTCAAAGGGAAAACCAATCTCTCTAAGGATGTGCTTCTTGAGAGGGTTGCAACAATGTCATGCAAGGCAGCGGTCAAGGGAAATAATGAACTGCCTCTCGAGCAGGCTCATGAGCTTTTAAAAGAACTTATGTCGCTTGAAAATCCATACAATTGTCCGCATGGAAGACCAACAATGATACGCATGAGCAAATATGAGATAGAAAAGAAATTTAAACGAATTGTTTAGGAAACAGTATATCGGAAATCCAGCCGAAATGACTCGTTTTGAGAAGATACCGAGAGTACATACGGATATGATGGAGAAAATGATGGAAAAGAAACCTCTTATAATAATTACAGGGCCAACGGCAGTTGGAAAAACAGAACTTTCAATTTTGCTTGCAAAAAAAATCGGAGGAGAGATAATATCAGCCGATTCAATGCAGGTATATAAACATATGGATATAGGCACGGCAAAGATAATGCCTGAAGAAATGCAGGGAGTAAAGCATTATCTTATAGATGAGTTAGAACCTGATGAAGAATTTAACGTGACTGTTTTTAAACAGAAATGTGATAAATATATAGAAGAGATATACAGTAAAGGAAAAATACCGATAATTGTCGGTGGGACAGGCTTTTATATACAGGCGGTTTTATATGATATAGATTTCACAAAAACTGATGCAGCCGATTCATATAGAAAAGAATTGCAGAGATTTGCCGATGAAAATGGAAATATAGCTTTACATGACAGATTGAAAGAAGTTGATGAAAAATCGGCGGCACATATTCATCCGAATAACGTAAAGAGGGTTATAAGGGCATTGGAATATTTTGAGCAGACGGGTGAAAAAATATCAGAGCATAATGACGAGCAGCAGCAGAACGAATCACCGTTTAATTTCAGATATTATGTTTTAAGACTTCCCAGAGAAATATTGTATGAGCGCATAAATAAGCGTGTGGATATTATGAGGGAAAAAGGACTTACTGAGGAAGTAAAAAGACTTATGGATATGGGCTGTACTAAGGATATGGTGTCAATGCAGGGAATAGGTTACAGGCAGATTATTGACGCACTTGAGGGAAGATGCAGTATAGATGAGGCATATGATAAGATAAAGCTTGATACAAGGCATTTTGCAAAAAGGCAGTTTACATGGTTTAACAGAGAAAAAACTGTTACATGGATTGATAAAGATAAATTTAAGGATGAAAATGAATTGTTGGAATATTGTTGTTCAGATCTGAAAAGCATAAAGATTGAGAGATGGAGGATAAAAGCATGAGTGATTTATTAAAAGAACAGTATATGGCAGCAGGAATAAGTGAGGATGTTTATGATTTCTGCGAAAGTATAGCAGACAGTTTGAAAGAAAGATTTGAAAAAATAGATGACGTGGCACAGATAAATCAAATAAAAGTTCTTCGTGCCATGCAGAAACAGAGGGTAAGTGCCGGATGTTTTGAGTCTTCTACAGGTTATGGATATGATGACCTTGGAAGAGAGACGCTTGAAGCGGTATATGCAGATGTTTTTCATGCGGAATCGGCACTTGTGCGTCCGCAGCTCACATGTGGTACACATGCACTGACAACGGCGTTGTCGGCAGTTTTGAGACCGGGAGATGAACTTTTGACACCTGTAGGCAAACCTTATGATACTCTCGAGGGAGTTATAGGAATTAAAGGTGATGATAATCCACCGGGGTCTTTAAAAGAATTTGGAATAAGCTACAGACAGGTTGATTTGCTTGAGGACGGTTCATTTGATTTTGATGCAATCAGAAAAGCAATAAACGAAAAAACAAAACTTGTAACTATCCAGCGTTCAAAAGGCTATGCGACAAGACCTACACTTTCGGTTGAGAGAATAGGTGAGCTTATAAAATTTATCAAATCGATAAAGCCTGAAGTAATATGCATGGTTGATAATTGTTACGGTGAGTTTGTCGAGACTATAGAACCGACTGATGTCGGGGCAGACATGTGCGTGGGCTCTCTTATAAAAAATCCGGGTGGCGGACTTGCGCCGATAGGCGGTTATATCGTAGGAAAGAAAGAGCTTATAGACCTTTGTGCGTACAGACTTACCGCACCGGGACTTGGAAAGGAAGTCGGTGCAACTCTCGGGGTAAATAGAGCATTTTATCAGGGATTTTTCCTTGCACCTACAGTTACGGCGGGAGCTTTAAAAGGTGCGATATTTGCCGCTAATGTGTATGAGAAGCTTGGATATAAGGTTGTGCCTGACAGCACGGAGTCAAGACATGACATTATACAGGCGGTTACACTCGGTTCACCTGAGGCAGTTATTGCATTCTGCAAAGGAATACAGGCTGGCTCGCCGGTTGACAGCCATGTTGCCCCGGAACCTTACGCAATGCCTGGGTATCACAGCGATGTAATTATGGCAGCAGGTGCGTTTATACAGGGCTCATCTATAGAACTTAGTGCAGACGGGCCTATAGAACCACCGTATGCAGTATATTTTCAGGGTGGACTTACATGGTATCATGCACGTTTCGGAATCACAATGTCACTTCAATATATGAAAAATGAGGGCATAATAAGCCAATTGTAATAAAAAATTAAAAAATGCCGTTTTTTGTTGAAGAATAGTGTTTTTTGGTATATAAAAAAGAAAAATACACATATTTTTCATATATGAATGCTATACAAAGATTTTTTTTTGTGATAACATTGTGGATATGTGATATAAATGTCATTTTCCTTTTGATTAAGGAGAAAAATATGGCAAAAATAAATGTAAAACAGCTTCCAATATCAGAGAGACCATATGAGAAATGCCTTAAATATGGTGCATCAAGCTTATCTGATGCAGAACTTATGGCTGTCATCATAAAAGCAGGCACGAAAAAAGAAAATTCAATTCAGCTTGCTTCTAAGGTGTTAAGCAGAATTCCCGGAGGAAAAATAAGTGGATTATTCCAGATGTCTGCCGTACAGCTTATGGATATTGACGGTATTGGTAAAGTCAAAGCGATACAGCTTTTATGTCTTACGGAGATTACTAAGCGCATGATGTCAGCTTCATACAGTGATGAATTATTTGTGTGCGACAATCCTGAAAAAATCGCACTCCGTTTTATGCATGAAATGCGGTTTGAGGAGACAGAGCAGGTGAGGGTTCTTCTGCTCAATGGTAGAAATGCATTGATAAAAGATGTTGTACTGTCGAACGGTTCTTTCAATTCGGCTATGGCATCACCGAGGGAAATCTTTTATAATGCATTGAAAAACAAGGCTGTGTCGATTATAGTTATGCATAATCATCCATCGGGCAATCCGATGCCGAGCAAGGAAGATATACTGATAACAAAACGTCTTATAGAGGCAGGAAAACTAATCGGAATAGAACTCCTTGACCATATAATACTTGGTGATAACAGGTATATAAGTTTAAAAGAAAGCGGATATGCATTTTAGGTATATACCGTATATAAAAAGGAGATTTTGTAATGGCACAAAAGACCTATGGTATAGATTTTGGTACAGATACCATCAAGATATATAAAAAGGGACAGGGAATAATTCTTCTTGAAAAAAATGTGGTGTCTACCGTCGGAAAAGAAAGACGTCCTGTTGCGATAGGTGAGGAAGCGTTTGAAATGTTTGAAAAGGTTCCGCCCAGTATAAATGTTTCATTCCCATTAAGCCATGGCGTTGTATCAAAAATTGACGATATGATAGCATTGTGGAGTTTCATGGGTTCCAAAATAGCACGAAGCAGGAGAATGAAAGGATTTCAGTTTTATATAGCTGTTCCGGCAGACATAACCGAAGTCGAAAAGCATGCATATTCAAGAATTGTTTCTGAGAGTGATTCAAAACCTAAAAAGGTATGTCTTATAGACAAGCCGATTGCAGATGCGTATGGACTCGGACTTGATGTTGAAAAGGCTAACGGTATTCTCATTGTAAACATTGGTGCCGACACGACAGAGATAAGTGTATTAAGCCTTGGCGGTATTGTTGTATCAAGACTTTTGCCATATGGCGGGAAATATTTTGATGACCAGATTAAAAACTATATAAGAAAACAGTATAATTTTGTTATTGGTCTTAAGACTGCCGAGCAGATAAAGAAAAAACTTGTATCGGCTTTTCCGACCGATGGGGAAATAGAAGTTATGGGAAGAGATGTTGTAAAAGGACTTCCAGGAAAACTCAATATAAATGCTGCGGAAATTTTTCCGCTGGTAAATGATGTCTTTTACGAAATCGCTGTATCTGTTAAAACCATACTTGAGAGAACACCCCATGAGATTTCTCATGATATTGTACATAACGGAGTTTATCTCACGGGAGGTTCATCATGGATAAGCGGACTTGACCAGCTTATCGCAAATGAGACATTTCTTAAAGTCAACACTACAAGAAATGCCCAAAAAACAGTTGTGACGGGGCTTGGGTATTTGGCAGAACATCCGAAACTTGCTGCAAAATATGCAATTGAACTTAAATAAAAGGAAGGAATATAGCAATGCGCAAAAAGACTAAAATGATTATAGATCCGAAATATATTCTGATTGCCATTTCTGTGATCTGTGCCATTCTGATAGTTGTTTCTTTTAAATTTCAGGATAAGATGGGACCTGTTCGTTCTATAGTAGGTGATGTTGTGACACCTATGCAAAAAGGAATAAATACAATCGGAGTAAAAATATCAGACAAGATTGATTATATAAACAGTGTTAAAAAGCTTACCGATGAAAACAAATCGCTTAAACAAAAGCTTGATGAGACAAATGCGGAGAATAAACTTTTACAGCAGGACAAGTATGAACTTGAAAATTTCAGAAAACTGTATGACCTCGATGAGCAGTATGCGAATTATCCAAAAGTTGCGGCAAGAGTAATTAGCGGTGAACCTGATAACTGGTATAATGAATTTATTATTGATAAAGGGACAAGCGACGGTCTTGCAAAGAATATGAATGTAATGGCAGGAGACGGTCTTGTCGGAAGAATCGTAGAAGCGAATAAATCTTATTCAAGAGTACGCTCAATAGTCGATGATTCAAGTGAAGTCAGCGGAAGCTTCCTTAAAACATCAGATAAGTGTATCGTAGAGGGAAATTTATCTATGATGAAAGAAGGTAAAATTAAAATTACCGGACTTGACAGGGATGCAAAAATTAAAGATGGTTATGAGGTGGTAACTTCACAGATAAGCAGTGTTTATCTGCCGGGAATATTGATTGGATATGCAAAGAATATAAAGAAAGATGCAACAAATATAACGCAGTCGGGAGAACTTGTACCGGCGGCAGATTTTTCGAGTCTTGATATGGTGCTTGTCATAACAAAGGTTAAGAATTCAAAGGACTTAGAGGAGATACTTAGCAAATGAAAAACTACATAAGTATGTTTATTATGATAATAGTTGGTTTTGTTCTGCAGACAACAATATTCAGGAGTTTACAGATTGCAGATGTTTCTCCAAATATACTTGTTATCCTGACAGCCATAGCCGGTACAATGTACGGGCAGTATAACGGACTGTTTACAGGGGTGGTATGTGGACTTTTCATAGACCTTATGTACAGTTCAGTTGTGGGAGTAAATATTTTTATATATGCGGTGATTGGTTTTATTATAGGTATTACAAACAAAGTTTATATCGAGGATGACATTATACTTCCGATAATGACAATCACGGCAGGAGATTTGATATACGGAGCACTGTTTTATATATTGAAGTTTCTTTTGAGAGGAAGACTTGAACTTTTAGAGTATATCAAAAATACTATACTTCCGGAATTGATATACACAGTTATAATAGGTGTGTTTGTATTTAAATTTGCACGTTTAATTGACAAAAAACTCAATCCGCCTAAGCAGGTTAATCTTGGAGTTGAGAGTGAGTTAAATGATGATTAAAATATAAAGACTTGCTTTCTGAAAGAGAGGTTTGTATATGTGGGAAACAATTAAAGATTATCTAAAAGGATTATTTAATTCCCGTATTGCGATAATCGTCATAATATATATCATATTTTTTGCCATTATTGGCAATCGTTTGTTTATGCTGCAGATTGTTGATGGTGAAAAATATACAAGTGAGGCTCAGAAGAGCACACAAAAGACCAGAACAATAAAAGCTACAAGAGGAAATATATATGATTGCAACGGAGTGCTGCTTGCATATAACAAGCTGTCGCACAATGTAACATATGAGGAGACAGACGCAACAGCAAAAATGACATCGGAAGAAAAAAATGACATGATATGTAAACTTATCCGTGTCATAGAGAGCAACGGAGGAACATTATCCGTAGACTCATATTTAAAGCTCAACGATAAAGGTGAGCCTGAATTTACCGTGTCAGGAAATACTCTGCTTAGATATAAGGCAGAAGTGTACTCAATAACCGTAAGCGAATTGAAGAAAAAAGAGAATAAAGAGCTTATGGATGCAACGGCAAAGGATATATATGAATTTTTGAGATATGATATGAGTTCGCAGAGCCCGAAATTCGACATATCAGATAAGTATGATGATAAAATGGCAATTAAAATTCTTGATATAAGATATGCGATTTTTATAAACAGGTATCAGAAATATCTTCCTATTACAATTGCTCAAAATGTAAATGATAAGACTGTTGCGGCAATCAAGGAAAATAATAATGAACTTATAGGTGTAAACATAAGAGATGATACAAAGAGAGTTTACAATAAGAGCAAGTATTTTGCACATATGCTTGGTTACACCGGAGCAATAACATCCGAGAAACTTGAACAGATAAAGAAAAAAGATGCAAAGACAGATTACACAACAGATGATCAGGTAGGTATTTCAGGACTTGAAAGTGTTTACGAAGATTACCTTAAAGGAAAAAAAGGTAAAGAAAAGCTGAGCATAAATTCAAGTACAAGCCGCGTTGTCTCGGTTGATGAAACAATAAGCCCGACAGCGGGGGATGATTTATATCTGACTATAGATGCAAAACTTCAGGAGGAATGTTATAATCTTTTGGAAGAAAATCTTGCCGGAGTTCTGATAAGCAGAATAAATAACAGTTCAAGTGCCGGTTCAAAGGGAACAAACTCGACAGATATAAAAATCCCGATATATGATGTATATGATGCATTATATAAAAACAATATTATAGATGTAACGCACTTTACTGATAAAAAGGCAACTTCTTTGGAGGAAAAGACATATCAGAAGTTTAAGAGCAAATCTAAGAGTATTATATCTGATATGAAAAAGCATCTTGCTGCTAATTATACAAAAGGGTCAAATAAAATTTCAGATGATATGAATGATTTTCTTGATTATTTTTATGAACTGCTCAAGAAAAACAGCATTGTACTTGTAAATCAGGTTGATACCACAGATTCTGTTTACAAAGGTTTTGTTAAAGGCAATACAAGTCTCAGCCAGTTTTTACAATACGCTATTTCAAAACAGTGGATAGACCAGGAAAAAATTGATATAAAAAGCGGTTATTACACATCAGAAGAGATTTATGGAAAACTCTTAGAATACGGTTTCAAAAATATAAAGAATGACACGGGATTTGCAAAACTGATTTATGGATATTTGATTCATCATTATGAACTTTCGGGCAAGGATACATGTCTTTTGCTTATGGATCAGAAAGCTGTCAAAAAGAGTGATACAGATTACACAAATTTACAGACAGGAGCGTTATCACCATATTCATATATTATAAAACAGATAAAGAAGCTTCAGATTACACCGGGAGATTTAGGTCTTGAGCCGTGCTCAGGCTCACTTGTGGTGACTGATGTAAAGACAGGTGATGTAAAGGCTATGGTCACATATCCAAGCTATGACAATAATAAGATGGCAAATAAGGTTGATTCAGAATATTACAATAAAAAGCTTATTGAAAATTCGTCATCACCGCTTTTAAACAGACCGACTATGCAGGAGATGGCTCCAGGTTCAACATTTAAAGTAATATCATCTATTACGGGACTTGAGGAGGGAGTAATATCACCTTCTACGCACATATATGACCATACTGTATTTTCGGATATAGACCACCCGGCTAAGTGCTGGAGTACGGTTTCACACGGAGACCTTACAGTTTCATCGGCTATCGAAGTGTCATGTAACTATTTCTTCTACAAAGTGGGATATATGCTTTCTGGAAAGACATCTTCCGGCAGCATAAATTATCCAAGAGGTATAGCAAGGCTTAAAAAATATGCAAAAAAATTTGGACTGACTGATAAATCAGGCGTTGAAATTCCGGAGATTTCACCTCATTTTGCAACAACAGATGCAGTAAGAGCTGCAATCGGTCAGGATACACATGCATATACACCGTCACAGCTTTCAAGATATGTGACAACTGTTGCAAACAGTGGAACATGCTATGACCTTACACTTGTAGATAAGATTAAAAATGTAAACGGAAAGACGGTTTTAAATAACAAAGCAAAAGTGAGAAACGAAGTAAATATAAAGCAGTCCTCGTGGGACGCGGTGCACAAGGGGATGAACCTTGTTGTGAACGGTTCAAGAAGTTCCATAAGTTTTATGTTTAAAAATGTAAAAGCAACAATTGCCGGAAAAACAGGTACTGCACAGCAGAGTAAATTCCATGCGAACCATGCATATTTCATATCTTATGCCCCATATAAAAAGCCGCAAATTTCAGTAACATGCGTAATTCCAAATGGATACGCTTCTTCAAATGCGGCACAGACGGCGAGAGATGTGTATAAATATTACTTTGGAAAAAAAGGTTCAAAAGCTAAGAAAAAGGTGTCAGGTTCTGTCAAGATGCCTGAATCAAGCATATCACATATAGATTAAAGAATAAGGAGGGGGAAAACAAATGAAAGAGACAGTTGTTATCAAGGGAACAAAATCAGGACTCATCCTTGCACTCGACAGTTCAATTCCATATGAGCAGTTGAAAAAAGATGTTGCAGAGAAGTTTCGTTCATCCGATGAGTTTTTGGGAGAAGCATCGAAGGCAATAAGTTTTCAGGGAAGAATACTTGATGATGAACAGCAGGAAGAGATTATTTCAATAATACATGAAAATTGTCATTTAAATATAGTGTGCATAGCACTTGATGACCCTGCAAAAGAGGAACAGTTTTCAAAGGCAGTAGAAAATAAATTTGCTATGCAGGATGCCAACACGGGTCAGTTTTTTAAGGGAAATCTCCGCTCAGGACAGGTTCTTGACGTGGAGACAAGCATAATAGTTATAGGTGATGTGAAAGCAGGCGCAAAAGTGGTGTCTAAGGGAAATGTAATAATACTTGGTTCTCTAAACGGAACGGTATATGCAGGTTCTACAGGAAACAGCAATGCATTCGTGATTGCACTTGATATGAATCCGATGCAGATTAAGATAGCAGATGTGATTGCAAGAGCACCCGACAAACCGGCAAAATTAAAAAAGAAGAATAAACCTGAGACTAAGATTGCCTTTTTGGAGGATGGAAACATTTATATTGAGACATTAGATAAAGATGTAATGGACGATATAAAATTGTAATTGTAGACATAAAATGTTTTTTTTGATAAAATTATTATTAAAATATTAAATTTCTTTTAACAGGAGGAAACAAAAAATGGGAGAAGTAATAGTAGTCACATCCGGAAAAGGCGGTGTTGGAAAGACAACTACGACTGCCAATCTTGGCACAGGTTTGGCGATGGAGGGAAAGAAAGTTGTTCTTATTGACACAGATATAGGACTTCGTAATCTTGATGTTGTAATGGGACTCGAAAACAGGATTGTATACAATCTTGTGGATGTAATCGAGAATAACTGCCGCATAAAGCAGGCACTTATAAAGGATAAAAGACATCAAAATCTGTATCTGTTACCTTCAGCACAGACAAAGGATAAGACTGCAGTAAGTCCTGAACAGATGAAAAAGCTTGCAGATGAACTTAGGAATGAATACGATTACATAATTATGGACTGCCCTGCCGGAATAGAGCAGGGATTTCAGAATGCCATTGCAGGTGCAGACAGAGCATTAGTTGTCACAACACCTGAGGTATCTGCGGTGAGAGATGCTGACAGGATTATAGGACTTCTCGAAGCAAACGAAATATCAAAGACTCATCTTATCGTAAACAGATTGAGATCTGATATGGTTAAAGAGGGTAATATGATGTCAAGTGATGATGTCGTGGATATACTTGGCATCGATCTTATAGGAATTGTACCTGATGATGAGCACATTATCACATCAACAAACAACGGAGAACCTTTAGTAGGCTCTAACTGCCTTGCAGGACAGGCATATATGAACATATGCAAGAGAGTTATGGGAGAAGATGTTCCTTATTTGAACCTTGATGTTAGGGAAGGATTTTTCCAAAAATTATCAGCAATTTTCAAAAAGAATTAAATACTAAATTTTAAATTATAAATTTTATGGAGGAGCATGATGGGCATTTTCTCAAATTTTTTTAGGAGCTCCGAGAGCAGCAGCGATGTTGCAAAAAGGAGATTAAAGGTAGCCATCACATCGGACAGGGCAGTGTGTTCGCCGGAGTTGATGGAGCAGATGAAAAATGATATTATTCAAGTTATTTCAAAGTATGTTGATATTGATACGGATGGACTTGATATAAAAGTAACAAAGACGGAACTTGACGAATCATCGGGAACAGTTAATGCGCTTTTGGCAAATATTCCTATTAAGGAGGGTTCAAGAAACTTCCGCAAATAAAGGAAAGGTTAGGATGAGTTGTAATGATTAACCGAATCAGGCAGTACGATTGGAAAAAGTATAACTTTTCACTTTTATGTGTAGTAGTTATACTTTGTATATTGGGATTATATTGTGTAAGAATGGCAGGAGGTACGACAAAAGGTGCTTCTCTTATGAAGGGGCAGTTAGTTGGATTGATATTGGGAATTATTATTGTGGCAATTGTATCTGTTATAGATTACCATTTTATATGCCAGTTCTGTGTTGTATACTATATAGCAGGTATTTTACTTACACTTGCCGTACACACACCTTTGGGAACTGACAATTACACCGGAGCATACAGATGGATAAAGCTTGGACCTATCACATTCCAGCCGACTGAACTTATGAAAATAATACTGATAATCACACTGGCGGCATTATTTTCAAGGCTTCATTCAAAACTGGACAAGGTATCGACATTGGTAAAAGTCTGCGTTGTCTCAGCAATTCCGGTACTTGCAATTTTGACACAGCCTGATTTGTCGTCAAGTCTTGTCGGTGTATTTATAATGTGTGTCATGATATTTATCGGTGAGGTATCATATCGGATTATTGTGCCTATACTCATAGCGGCAGTACCTATATGTGGCTTCTTGGCGTGGTATGTACAGATACCTGGCAATTTAATATTGCACAATTATCAGTATAACCGAATACAGGCATGGCTTCATCCTGACACTTATCCGAACGCTGACAACTTAAATTGGCAGCAGAATTCAGCTATTAAGGCAATAGCATCAGGACAGCTTTACGGTAAATTTATTCAGGACGGCGGAAAAGGCCTTGAAAGCAGAACTTATAATGGTGTAGGTATCAGGGAAAGTGATTTTATATGGTCTGTTGTAGGAGAAGAATTTGGATTTTTGGGTTGTTGTTTGGTATTATTGCTGTTTGCAATAGTTATATTTAAATGTTTTATGGTAGCAAAGAAAGCGCAGGATTATCTTGGAAAGATGATAGCTGTCGGGGTATCTGCCATGTTTATGTTCCAGGTATTTGCGAATATATGTGTAGTAACTTTTATCTTTCCAAATACAGGACTTCCACTGCCTTTTATAAGCAATGGTTTAAGTTCCATGATATCAGCTATGATAGGGATAGGGTTAGTTATGAATATAGGTATACAGCCTGCCAAATCAAGCAAGGAAGGTTTTACCATGAGAAATCTTAATCCACCGGGAGAGGATGAGATTGATGAGATTGGGCTGGATATTTAAAATATATGGATAATAAATGATAAGATAAAAAACAGGGGTGAATAAGATGAACATTGGACTAATTGCACATGATGCAAAAAAAATACTTATGCAGAATTTTGCTATTGCATACAGAGGAATTTTGAGTAAACATGATATTTATGCGACAGGTACAACCGGGCGCCTCATTGAAGAGGTTACAAATTTAAATATTCATAAATATCTTGCGGGACATCTTGGCGGAGAACAGCAGCTTGCGTCACAGATAGAGCATAATCAGATAGATATGGTTATCTTTTTGCGTGATCCTCTATCGCCAAAATCACATGAACCGGATGTTAATAACGTTATTCATTTATGTGATACATATAATATTCCGTTTGCAACAAATCTTGCTACGGCAGAGTTACTTATAAAAGCTCTCGACAGAGGAGATCTCGAATGGCGTGAAATATTAAAAAAGGAAGGATTATAGACTGATATATAAAAGGTTTATTTTCGTGGTTACAGATATGAATGTAATAAAAAAAAGATGCAGGATTATTTCTATTGCATTGATAGCATCGTTTGTGTTGACAGGCTGTCAGACGGATGTATCGATATTTAATAACTATGATGTTATTTTGCCACATGATGGGCAAAATGCGTTCGGAACAAAAGAGCAGCAGCTTTTTTCTTCAAATATATGTGTTGTTCCAAAGAAAAAGCAGTCAGAAAAAGACTTATTTATGACCGCAGGTGCTTCTCTTATTTTTGACAATACAGACAACAAAATGCTTTACGCTGATAACATATATCAGAAAATGTATCCGGCAAGTACAACAAAAATTGTGACAGCACTTGTAGCATTAAAATACGGAAATCTTGATGATGTGGTAACAATCGGATATAATGCTACACATATTACGGAATATGGGGCAAAACTGTGTGGTTTTGCAGAGGGTGATAAAATCACTCTGAAAAAACTTTTATACTCATTTTTGATATGTTCGGGTAATGATGCAGGTATTGCCATAGCCGAACATATATCAGGAAGTGTTGAAAAGTTTGCAGAGCTTATGAATAAAGAGGCAAAGAGCCTTGGATGTTCAGGTTCAAACTTTGTCAATCCGCACGGACTTCATGATGATAATCATTATACAACACCGTATGACCTTTATCTTGTATTCCATGAGCTGTTAAATTATGATGTATTTATGGATATAATAAACCAGTCTTCTTATAAAGCGGAATTTAAAGGTGCAGACGGTTCTAAAAAGACATTATGGTTTTCGTCAACAGACAAATATCTTCTTGGAAGTGCCAAAGCACCTGATGGTGTCACGGTTATAGGAGGAAAAACAGGTACAACGTCGATGGCAGGTTCAAATCTTATATTGTATACAAAGAATGACAACGGTAAAGATTATATATCGGTTGTAATGCATGCCAGTGATTCCTTTAGTTTGTATTCACAGATGAGTCATTTGTTAGAAATGGAAAATAAATAAAAATAAAAAGCCCGTCTATATGATGAGCCTGTCAAGGACTTATATATCATATAGATGGACTTTTTTAATGTTATAGGAAACTTTTTGTTTCCTATAACATTAAAAATACTCCGTGAGGATGCATACTAATATTCTCCGGCAGAGCGTATACGACCATAATAACTGATGGCATAAAGTCCGCCAATGCCTACTGCGGCATATATAATTCTCGAAAGTATGGTCATATCTCCGAATAAGACTCGTACAAGGTCGAATCTTAAGAATCCTATAAGTCCCCAGTTGACTGCACCAATTACAACAAGTGTCAGTAAAATATAATCTAATGTTTTCAAAATATGCCTCCATTCATTTTTATTTTATTTCTATTATGCGTGATGTCTGTTTAAAATATTCATTGGGAAAAATTGTAAAAAAATTAAGAACGATTTTTGGGTTGCGTATTTTTGTTTATTAGGTGTATAATATTCAGGCGTATTTATTAAATATATTGGAAGGAAGGAAACTGTTTTGAACAAAAATAAATCAATAATATCATTGTTTCTTATTATAGCACTTATTTGTGGAAGTATTACAGACATGACTTATGTATCTGCTGATAATAAAAAAATATCAGATACTAATTGTTTTGATTTATCAGTTGTTACAGGTAGTGCGGTTACCGCTACACCTCCGGCTATAGAAGAGACACCAATACCTGAACCGACGAGTAAGCCGACTCCGAAACCGACTGCAAAGCCAACGAAAAAGCCTGTTAAAAAGCCGGCAAAAAAACAGGTGCTCACAGTGAAAGTATCTCAGCATGGCAAAAGACATGTCCGTTTGAGATGGAACAGTATAAAATATATTGACAGATATAAAATCAAAATTTCGGGAGGATTGAAAAAGACAGTAAAACTCAGCAAAAAAAAGCGTACATATATTTTTAAGATTGATGAGGGAAAGGTTTATCATGTAAGAATTACTGCACTTAAAGGGAAAAAGAGAGTCTCTAAGTCGAAGAGAATTACAATCTGTAAACCTGTAAAGGCATCAACAGTCAGATACACAAAGCTGTCAGATGACAAAGTACTTATCACATGGAAGCGTGGCAGACATACTAAAACTTTTCAGATTTACAGGCAGACAGGTAAAGGAAAATATAAAGTAGTAGGAAGTTCAAAAAAAGCACGCTTTGTAGATAAGAATATAAGTGCAGGCAAAAATTATAAGTATATAATAAAATCGATAAATATAGCTTCAAAGACAAAATACAGTTCAAATAACAGAGGAACATGTTTTACAACAAAGAAGATTGTAAATACATCACATCAAAAATATACATATACAGAAATGAGTGCGGATATATCTTTACTTAAAAGGACATATTCAAGATATGTGAGTGTAAGAACAATCGGAAATTCATGTGACAACAGAAAGTTATATGATGTGGTAATAGGAAATACCGGTTCAGGGCGTTCGATTATAGTCATAGGTGCACTTCATGCAAGAGAATATATGACAGCACAGTTATGTATGGCTCAGATAGAAGACTATCTGAAAAATCACAATAATAAAAATGCGTCTGAGGCAACAGCGGGTGTCTTGAATAAAATTGCCATACATTACATTCCGATGGCAAATCCGGACGGTGTTACAATTTCTCAGTTTGGAATGTCAGGGATAAGAAACAGCACATTGCGAAAAGCTTTAAGAAAAATGAAAGTTGTGGGCGGCACCAAATATTGGAAATCCAATGCAAGAGGTGTTGATCTGAATAAGAACTTTAATTATAATTACATTGCAAAATATGGTGGAAAAAGGGGAAGTGACGGATATACAGGTGAGTCTGTAAACAGTGAACCGGAAACAAGAGCAATAACTGCTTTTCTTGAAAAAATGAAAAATTCAGGAACATTAAAAGGCCTGATAAATTATCATGCGACAGGTTCGATACTTTTTGGTGAAGCGAAAGGCAGTGTTAAGCATGTTGTCACTAAAATGTATAATCTTGCGAAAAAAATAACAGGATATGCGGACAGCAGCAGTTATGAGGAGAACATAAATGAACATTCCAAAAAGAAAAATATCGGAAATCTGAGAGAATATGCCATGTATAAGAAGGGAATACCAAGCATAACATTGGAGATTGGAAAGAAAGCATGCCCGTTATCGGCAAATGAATTTCCTTCAATCTGGCAGAAAAACAAGAGTCTTGTTATAAAAGAAGCAAAGTTATTTACGGAATGATTTAAAAGTATTAGCAGGAAATGAGGGATAAAAATGAGATATAAACTTGCAGTTTTTGACATGGATGGAACAATTTTAAATACACTTGAGGACCTTGCAGACAGTACAAATTATGCACTGAAAGCAAATGGGCTTCCTGAGAGAACAATTGATGAAGTCAGAAGATTTGTAGGAAACGGGATAAGACTTCTTATAGAACGTGCTGTTCCTACAGATACAGACAAGAAACTTACAGACCAAGTTTTTGATACATTTAAAGAGTATTATAAGACACATTGTGCGGTGAAAACCAGACCCTATGACGGAATAAAAGATGTATTGTTAGAACTAAGAAAAGCCGGATGCCTTACGGCAGTTGTATCAAATAAAGCTGATTTTGCCGTTCAGGATTTGTGCAAAGATTATTTTGATAATTTGTTTGATTTTGCAATAGGCGAAAGAGAGGGCATTAAGAAAAAACCTGCACCTGACAGTGTTTTTGAGGTGTTATCAAAATTGAATGTTGAAAAAGACAATGCCGTTTACATAGGTGATTCGGATGTTGATTTTGCAACATCGGTGAATGCCGGAATGGATGTTATAATGGTCGGCTGGGGTTTCAGAGATGAGGAATTTCTGCGTGAAAAAGGAGCAAAGAGGATTATAAAACAGCCGTCAGAGATACTTGATATTATTCTGGAAAAGTAATTAAAATTCAGAATAAGTTATAAGATTTATAAGATAATGAAAGATTGGGCTGTTAAGAAAAGAGGAAATCTGATGTCAGAGAAAACGAAAGGTATTTTGTGTATTATATTTTCGGCATTGTCGTTTGCATTTATGAGTTTGTTTATAAAACTGTCAGGCGATATACCGACGCTGCAAAAATCTTTTTTTAGAAATTTTGTGGCTGCAGTTGTTGCGTATGCCATGCTGAAGAAAAATCACACACCTTTAAAATGTAGTAAAGAAAGTTTTAAATATGTATTTGGGCGGGCTTTTTTTGGAACAGTAGGAATATTTTGTAATTTTTACGGTGTGGATCATTTAAATATTGCAGATGCATCAATGCTCAATAAATTATCTCCTTTTTTTGCGATTGTTTTTTCATATTTTATTTTAAAAGAACGGGTTGAGCATTATCAGGTGCGTTGTCTTATTTCTGCTATTATAGGTGCAATGTTTATTTTGAAACCGTCAGGAGATGCAATGTTATCCATACCTGCACTTATTGCAATGATAGGAGGTATGGGAGCGGGCATGGCTTACACACTTCTTAGAAAAGCTACAGGAATGGGTGTTAAAGGACCATTTATTGTATTCTTCTTTTCTGTGTTTTCATGTATATGTTCACTGCCGTATTGTATATTAAACTATACACATATGGAGCCGATACAGTGGTTTTATCTTTTTATGACCGGAGTTGCGGCAACATTTGGGCAGTTCTTTATAACGGCGGCGTATTCACATGCACCTGCAAAAGAACTTTCGGTATACGATTATTCAAATGTAATCTTTGCGGGGATACTTGGATTTATAATACTTGGTGAGATACCAGATGTATTCAGCTATATCGGATGTGTACTTATAATAGCACCGGCTGTTATAATGTTTATAATAGGAAATAAAAAAGAAAAGCAGGAGGTGTAGAATTTGAAAAAAGAGTATGAGGAAATGAAAGATAATCTGATTGATATTATAAAAGAAGAGCAGGCAAAACTTGGGTATCGGAAAGAAATCATAAGATTGTATTATCCGCTCGGTTCACTGAATCATCTTTTAAAAACAAAATGTGGTATATCCGGTATGAAAGCGACATTATCAGATTTCTGTAGGGAAGTAAGTGAATTTTTCGGGAATATTGAAATCTCAAATAATGGTGAAAGATTTTGCTTTAAGATACCTGATAAGGGTGCAGAATATGTTCATGATAATCTGTCGGACGATGAATTTATCTGTGGACTTGTCAGACTTGTGGCAGACCACGGCTGTACGATTGACAAAGTAAAAGAATATTTTTTAAAGTTTAGTGATGATATACATTATGAAAAAATTTCAAATGGCGAGTTTGACTATCTTTTGTATTTTAATAAAGGAAAGCCTGACAAATATTATTACTGTTTTACAATTGATGAATTTCATGTCATATATCATCGTTTTCTCAAGCATGATTATGAGGATTTTGGCTTTTGATAAATAAGTATTTTTAAATTATTGTTTGGCAGGTACAAAACTGCAATGCATGGAAAACAACACAAGAATGGAGAATAAAATGATTTGGTGTGTGGAAGATGATGATAGTATAAGGGATATTGAGATATATACATTAAAGAGCACGGGATTTGAAGCGAGGGGGTTTGTCGATGGTGATTCATTTTGGAAGGAACTTATAAGTACAGACAGACTTCCGGAACTTGTTCTTATGGATATCATGCTTCCGGGAGAAGATGGAATAGCACTTTTAAAAAAAATGAGAGAATTGTCAAAGACAGAAGATATTCCGGTGATTATGGCAACAGCGAAAGGTATGGAGTTTGATAAAGTGCAAAGCCTTGATATTGGAGCTGATGATTATCTTGTAAAACCGTTTGGCATGATGGAGATGGTTTCAAGAATAAAAGCGGTATTGAGAAGATGCTCTCCAAAGAAGAAAGAACACATATATTCAAATGGAAGTATAAACATGAATATTGACGCTCATATAGTAAGCGTTAAAGATAATAAAGTAGATCTTACATATAAAGAATATGAGATATTAAAACTTTTTTTGAGCAATCAGGGAATAGTTTTCACAAGAGACCAGCTTTTGTCAGAAATATGGGGAGTTGACTATTTTGGGGAGACAAGAACCGTAGATATGCACATAAAAACACTTAGACAGAAACTTGGGGAAAGCGGCAAATGCATAAAGACTGTAAGAAATGTAGGATATAGAATGGAAAACGGTGTTTGATTATTATTTTAAACATGATATAATGAATGCGTAAGTGTTCATACTAAAAATCGAGGTTGGAGGTACAAAGCATGCAAAATGAAAAAATTGAAAAAATTGCACAGGAAAGAATTGACCAGGTAAGAAATAAGGTTGAAATTATGTCAGAATTCGCCAGAAGCAACAAATTGGCTATGGGAGCACATATATTCATAGCGGCACTTATCAGTTTGACATATTTGATTGAGGTATTCAAAGGCTCAATAAGTATAGGATATGTTGCATTCATTATTGTTCTCGGACTTGCGTCTCCAATAGCGGAGATTATTGCATACAGCAGAAATAAGGAAGCTACATCGATTAAACACTTTATATCATTGGGATTTGGTGTATTTTACACATTCCTTGTACTTACGACACAGAATTCGCATGCATATGTATATGCGATTCCTATGATAATCATAGTAACCGTATACAATGATTATAAATATTCATTGTATATAAATCTTGCCATGATTTTTGTTAATATTGTGCAAGTTATAGTATTTGTATCAAATGGTACATATAATTTAAAAACAGACAGTGCAAGTATTGAAATCCAGCTTTTTGTCATGGCAATAATAGCAACATTCGCAGCACTTTCGTCAAGAATGCTCGATTTTAATAATCGTCTGAAGTTAAAGCAGATAGAAATTCAACATCAGGAAACAAAGGAAATGTTTGACCATATTATGAGTATATCTAAGGAGATGATTTCAGATATTGAAATAACTGACGGTCATATTAAGGAACTCGATGTTTCTATTGGGAATACAAGAAACGCAATGGAGCAGGTAAGCTCAGGTTCAAATGATACAGCAGCGGCTGTTCAGAAGCAGCTCTCCATGACAGAAAATATACAAAATAAGATAAATGATGTTACTGTGGGTACAGATGAGATTGCTCTGAGTGTAAAACAGACTAAAAATGCTATTGACCAGGGAAATCATAACGTAGATTATCTGGTGGGAAAGGTAAATGAATCTGTTGAATCAGGAAAGCAGGTATCAAATGAGATAGCAAGCCTCAATGAGGATATGGAGAAGATGAATTCTGTTGTTGACATTATAAATAACATAACATCACAGACAAGCCTGTTGGCACTTAATGCAAGTATAGAAGCAGCAAGAGCAGGTGAGGCAGGAAAAGGATTTTCTGTTGTTGCATCTGAGATTTCAAAAATGGCAAATGAAACGCAGGATGCCACGATTAAAATTACTGATATGATTCAGGAAGTTACAGGTGCATTAGACAGAGTTGTAGAAGTTACCGGTCAGATGATAGATATGATAGAAGGACAGAATGAAGCAACAGAAAAGACAGCGGCAAGCTTTAAGACAATTGCTAAGAATACAGACAGTATTTTAGATAATTCAGAGTCACTTTCTGACTATGTTGAGGAACTTTCAATTGCAAATAAAGAGATTGTTGACAGTATATCAACCATATCTGCAATTTCAGAAGAAGTAGCGGCACATTCAAGTGATACATACAGCGTAAGTGAGCATAATATTGAGATAGTATCACAGGTAGTTGAAATAACAAATGTTCTTAAGAGACTTGCAAAGCAGTTAAATAATAATTAACAAATTTATTTGTAACTACGGAGGTGTTTTTATATGAGTTTGGAGTCAGGTTTGAATGCCACACCATCAGGTGAAAGAGTACATATTGGTTTTTTTGGCATGAGGAATGCAGGAAAGTCAAGTCTTGTCAATGCATTTACAAATCAACAGCTTGCCATTGTATCAGATAAAAAAGGGACAACAACAGACCCAGTTTATAAAGCAATGGAACTTTTGCCACTTGGGCCTGTTATGATTATAGATACACCTGGATTTGATGATGAGGGTGAACTTGGAGAACTCAGAATCGAAAAAACAAAGCAGGTTTTAAATAAAGTTGATATAGCAATCTTGGTGGCAGATTCAGCTAAAGGGCTTTCGGGTTGTGATAAACAGCTTATTGAACTGTTTGTAAAAAGAGAAGTACCTTATCTTATCGTATACAATAAATCTGACATCAAAGAGATGGAAAAAAGCGATAATTCAATCAACGTAAGTGCACTGAACAAAACAGGAGTAGATGCGTTAAAAGATCGTGTTGCGACGATGATAAAGACTGAGGACACTAAACTTAGAATTGTAGGTGACTTAATTGAGCCATCGGATTTAGTTGTACTTGTGGTTCCAATAGATTCAGCAGCTCCAAAGGGCAGACTTATTTTACCACAGCAGCAGACGATAAGAGATGTGTTGGAGGCAGATGCGACAGCTATTGTGGTAAAAGAAAATGAATTAAAAGAAACACTTTCAAATCTCAGGAAAAAACCTGCTATGGTTATAACAGACAGCCAGGCGTTTGAAAAGGTGTCTGAGGATACGCCGTCAGATGTTTTACTGACATCTTTTTCTATACTTATGGCGAGATATAAGGGCTTTCTTGAAACAGCAATAAAAGGAGTGGCGGCTATAGATAAATTGAAAGATGGTGACAGGATACTTATTTCAGAGGGATGTACACATCACAGACAATGTGACGATATCGGAACAGTGAAAATTCCACGCTGGTTAAAAGAGTATACTGGGAAAGAACTTGTGATTGAGATATCTTCAGGAAGGGATTTTCCACAGAAACTTTCTGAATATTCATTGATAATACATTGTGGAGGATGTATGTTAAATGAAAAAGAAGTTAAACATAGAATGAAATGTGCCATAGAAAGCAATGTTCCTTTTACAAATTATGGAATCACAATAGCTTATATGCATGGAATTCTTAAACGAAGTATTGAGGTTTTTCCGGAACTTCTTGAAAATTTTAAATAAAAACAATAAAACAGTGCAGGTTGTCATATTATTGACTGCCTGCATTTTATGGTTGAAATTAAAAATACAACTGTAAATAAAATGGAAAAAAAGTATTTGTAAACTACGAAAAACAATGTTGTAAGCAGCGCAGAAAAAAAGTATAATGATAAATAGTTATATGATTAATTTAAGTAATTGTGCAGATATGAGGTGAAAGAAGTATGAATAATGAAATAGTTATCCTAATCGTGGATGATATAGAGGTAAACAGAGTTATATTAAAGGGAATATTTGAACAGGATTACAAGGTTATAGAGGCTGATGACGGGACGACAGCCCTAGATATTTTAAACAGAGGTACAAAAGTTGACATAATACTGCTTGACATTATCATGCCTGTCATGAATGGAATTGATTTTCTCAAGGAGATAAAGAAAAATAAAAGTTACAGTGAAATTCCTGTAATAGTAAATACTCAGGCGGGTGAGCAGGAAAATGAATACAAAGCACTTGCACTTGGCGCCGATGATTTTATAGCAAAACCGTACAATCCCAAAATCATAAAACGCAGAATTACGAACATTATAGAAAAGACCATATATCAGAGAAAAAATATGAAAGAGGTTTTGGAAGATACCCAGCATCAGATGTACAATCTTATTGATACTGTGCCAGGAGGTATAGGCATTATAGAAGTTTCTACCAAAAATGAAAAGTTGAGGATGTCTTATTTCAATGATGGTCTTTCAAGCATGCTCGGATATATGAAGTCTGAACTTCAAAACATTATAGATAATGATATATATGATGTTATATATGGCAAAGATGAAGAAGTCTTAAAGGAAATCATGAATAAAGACGGAGAAGACATAATTCATTGCAAGATACGTCTTATAAATAAAAATAAAAACATATTGTGGACAGGTGTATCAGCAAAAATGCTAAATTCGGAGTCAGAGTCAAAGACATTCCATGTAGTATTCATGGATCTGACTGAGGAAATGAAGGCAGAGACAACGATGAAAAATACTATGATGGAACTGAAATACAGGGTAGAGCGTGATACACTTACGGGACTCAATAACAGAGACAGTTTTTATGCATCAGTGGAAAAACTGATGAAAAAAGACAGTGAGCATACATACGTCATAGGAATGTTAAATGTTGACAGGTTTAAAATTGTCAATGAACTGTTTGGAAGCAAAAACGGTGATATGATTTTGAAAAATATCGCCGATGTGTTAAAGAAGATGACAAAGAAAAACGGTACATGTGCAAGGTTTGAGGCAGATAGATTTGCAATTTGTACAACAGCTGAATATATTGACGAAAATATAGGTGGGATAGAGCAGTTTCTGATTGGAAAAGATTCGTGGAACTGTCTCAATTACCCTATATTCCTGCATGCAGGTTTTTGTCTGATTGACGATAAAGATATACCTGTAGATCTTTTGTGTGACAGAGCAAATATGGCATTACAGGAGGTTAAGGGAAATTATATAACCAGATGGAATTATTATAATGACAGCCTGAAAAAATCAATGCTTATTGAACAGGAACTTATCAATGAGATGGATCATGCGCTTGAGAACCATGAATTTGTCGTATATTATCAGCCGATAGTTGATGTCAGGACAAAGAAAACCATAAGTGCAGAAGCACTTGTGAGATGGCTGCATCCGAAGAAAGGGATGATTTCACCCGGAATATTTATACCTGCATTTGAGAAAAATGGATTCATAACAAAACTTGATATGTATGTCTGTGAGGAAGTATGCAAACATCAGAGGGAGGAAAAGGACAAAGGTAACCGTGTTGTTCCTGTTTCGGTAAACCTTTCAAGGATAAACTTCTACAATGAAAACCTCTACAAAGAGGTGCTTGGGTTGCTGGATAAATACAATCTGAAATCAGAAGATATAAAACTTGAAATCACTGAAAGTGCATATGAAGATAATCCCCAGGATCTTATTATGGCAATTCATACATTACAGAAATACGGTTTTAAAGTGCTCATGGATGATTTTGGAAGCGGATATTCTTCACTTAATATGCTTAAAGACTGTTGTTTTGATATATTAAAGATAGATATGAAATTTATGGATGACCTTGAACAGTCGGAGAGAGCAGGCAATATTATATACACTATAATACAGATGGCAAAGAATCTTCAAATAGAGACAGTTGTAGAAGGTGTTGAAAATGAAAAGCAATATGAGATGCTTAGAAGCATGGGCTGTGATAATATCCAGGGATATTACTTTTCAAAGCCTGTTCCGGAAGAGGCTTTTGTAGGCAGACTTGAAAACGAATCCGGAATGAAAGATACAGATGAGTTTTATGATGACAGAGACACAATCCTTGTGGTAGATGGTTCAGGTATAGGTCGTTTGGTATTAAAAGAGACATTATGCGAAAAATATAATATTATCGAAGCATCAAATGCAGCTGAAGCAATGGATGTTTTAAAAAAGAACTTTTCTCAGATAAGCCTTGTGATATGTGATATTTATATTCCGGAAATGTCAGGATTTGATATGTTAAAACAGATGAAAAAGATTTCTTTCCTTAGAAAGATTCCTGTTGTTATTGTGACTGCGTATGGTGATTTTGAAAACGAAGCTCACGCAATAGAACTTGGTGCGATAGAAGTCATAAATAAGCCGTTTAATACAACATTGCTGAAAAAACGAATTGACAATATTATAAATATTTTTGATACAAATAAATATGTTCATGCCGCAATTATAAGCGGTTAATAAAAATTATACTATTTTAATATTTATTTTAGTGTTTTTATATTATTAACCCATAAATATATGGTATTATAAAATGCAGATGCTGGAATAACGAAAATTAAATCAATTATTAAATGTTCGTTATTCCGGATTATTGGAGGAGAATGTGTTTGGATATGTTCAAATAAGAAAACCTGAGTTGAAAATAAAAGATTACAGTATTTATCATGGGTTTTACTGTGGGTTGTGCGACAGATTAAGAGATAAATACGGCTTAAAAGGTCGTATTACACTTACTTATGATATGACGTTTATGGCTGTGTTTTTATCATCTCTTTATGATGCCGAAAATATTGTGGCAGAAAAAAGATGCATAATGCATCCGGCAAAAAAGCAAAAGATTATTTACAATCAATATACTGATTATTGTGCCGATATGAATATATTGTTAAGTTATTATCACTGCCTTGATGATAAGCTTGATGATGGCTCGATCAGGGGCTATGCCGGTACTTTGTTTTATGATAAAGTACATAAGCAGACAAAACGGCTTTATAAACGCCAGGCACGAAAAATCAGTGTATGTCTTAAAAAACTTAATGAGCTTGAAAAAGATAAGGACACAAAAATTTTTGACGCCGCAGACTGTTTTGGGTGGCTGTTAGCTGAGATTATGTGCTTTAAAAAAGGCTATTTTGAAAAAGAGGTTAAAAAATTTGGATTCCATTTAGGCAGGTTTGTATATATAATGGATGCGTTTGACGATATAAGAGATGACATAGCCAAAAACAGATTCAACCCATTGAAAAAAATGTATTTTTTATGTGGCGATACAGATGTATTTAACAAAAAAGTATATGAAATACTTATAAGTGAGATGTCGGAGGCATGTGCAGAATTTGAAAAACTGCCATGTGTCGGGTATATAGACATACTCAGAAACATTCTCTATGCCGGAGTATGGAACAAATATGACAAAATAATAAATAAAGAAGAGGTAAAAAGTATATGAGCAATATTGATGATCCGTATAAAATACTTGGTGTATCACCAAATGCCAGTGATGATGAAATTAAAAAGGCATATAGGGAGCTTAGCAGGAAATATCATCCTGATGCAAATTCGGGAAACCCACTTGCAGACCTTGCTGAAGAAAAGTTTAAGGAGGTTCAGACAGCATACAGCAGGATAATGGATATGAGAAGCGGAAAGTCTGCAGATGGTTACAGCCGCGGAACTCAGGGTTATAGTCAGGAAACTCAGAATTATGGTCAGGGTTACAATCAGAATTATAACAGACAGAGATATGAACAGTACGGTTCAGGATACGGAAGAGGTCCGTATGGAAATAATTTGGACAATTGCTCAACAGGTAATATATGCTGTGATCTTTGGTGTGCAGATTCACTTTGTGAATGTATGGGAGGAGATTTGTGCAGTTGCATTTAAAGTCAAAACAGGTTGCATGGTGTGGAGTTATTATGGCGATAGCTGTGATTTTACAGATTTGTGCAGGAGTTATAGAGACAAGTTCATTTTTTCTGCTTGCACTGGCCTCTTTTCTGGCAGGATGTGTTGAAAGAAAATTTGACATAAAAACGGCTGCGGTTTTTTGTTCAGGTGCAGTTGTCCTTGGAGTTATTCTTGCTCCACAGAAGCTGTATTGTTTTACATATGCAGGATTTTGTGTATATGTACTTGCGGCTGAATATTTTAGGGGAAAAAATGGCAGTATAAAGAATTCGGACAAGGCAGAAAAAATCATGAATAATATCAAAATACAGTATATTATAAAAGGTATTATATATCATGTTCTTCTGATTGCTGCAGTTTTTGTTTCTGTTAAGATTAGCGGATTGGAAATTATCTTTTCAGCAGATTTTATTGAAAAAATAAAGCATATGCCGGTATTTGCAGTCGTTTTTGCAGCAGTTATAGCTGCCGAGCTGCTTTGGTTTATATTTGACAGGGCGTATATATTTTTTCAGGAACGGTATGGAATCATTGTTTGTGGGAGGGAATAGTGAAATCAGGGATTGAACATGATAAGCTTATCCGGAAGATATTAAATGAGATAATAGACACCTCAAAATATAAAATGAGCAAAAAATTTATCCAGCACGGTAATACAAGTGTGTATATGCATAGTGTGAGAGTTGCGTATATAAGCTGTTATATTGCTGAAAGATATAATTTAAAAGTTGATTTTGATTCACTTATTATGGGAGCACTGCTCCATGATTATTTCTTATATGACTGGCATGACAAAAACAGTCATCACAAAAGACCGCATGGTTTTTATCATCCTTCTGCGGCACTTGCAAATGCAGAAAGAGATTTTGATTTAAACTGGCGTGTGAAAAATACTATAAAAAGGCATATGTTTCCGCTTACACCAATTCCACCAAAGTGTCTTGAAGGCTGGATTGTCTGTGCTGCTGATAAAATATGTTCAACAAAAGAGACTATTAAAATAATAAAGTTTTGACTTGAATTTAATTTAGTGGTATAATTTCAAACTAAGAATGTAAAAATACACAAAAACAAGAGGTGCATTATGGCAAATTATAAAAGAATTTTATTAAAACTCAGCGGAGAAGCATTGGCTGGTCCGAATAAGACAGGTTTTGACGAAGCTACCTGTATAGGTGTTGCCAAACAGGTTAAAAAGCTTGTTGATGCCGGAATCGAAGTCGGCATAGTTACAGGCGGCGGAAACTTTTGGAGAGGTCGTACAAGCGAAAACATTGACAGGACTAAAGCCGATCAGATTGGTATGTTAGCAACAGTCATGAACTGTATCTATGTATCGGAAATATTCAGATCTGTCGGAATAAAGACAAGTGTACTTACTCCATTTGAATGCGGTTCTTTTACAAAGTTATTTTCAAAGGATAGAGCAAACAAATATTTTGAAAAAGGAATGGTTGTATTTTTTGCAGGTGGAACAGGTCATCCGTATTTTTCAACAGATACAGCTACAGTCCTTCGTGCGGTAGAAATTGAAGCAGATGTTATTCTTTCAGCAAAATCAATAGACGGTGTATACGATTCTGATCCGGCTGTAAATCCTGATGCTAAAAAGTTTGATGAGATAAGTATTGATGATGTTGTAAACAACAGACTTGGTGTTATTGACCTTGCGGCGGCGGTATTGTGTATGGAAAATCACATGCCTATGATGATTTTTGGACTAAATGAAGAAGACAGTATTGTAAATACAGTAAACGGAGTTACAAAAGGAACACTTGTAACTGCATAAACTTTTTGGAGGAAAATTATGAGCATAGAATTAAAAGAATTTAAAGATAAGATGAATAAGTCGATAGACAGCCTTGCAGGTGAATATACAACCATAAGAGCAGGTCGTGCAAATCCACATGTCCTTGACAAGATTATGGTTGAATATTACGGAACACCTACAAATCTTCAGCAGGTTGCAAATATATCTGTTTCAGAGGCGAGAACAATCGTTATCCAGCCTTGGGAAGCGAGCCTTATAAAAGATATTGAGAAAGCTATTCTTGTATCTGATCTTGGACTTACTCCAAACAATGACGGAAAAGTTATCAGACTTACATTTCCTGAACTTACGGAAGACCGCCGTAAAGAACTTGTAAAAGATGTAAAGAAAAAAGGCGAGGGTGCTAAAGTTGCCATTAGAAATATCCGCAGAGATGCCAATGATATGATAAAGAAACAACTTAAGGCAAGTGAGATTTCAGAGGATGAGCAGAAGGGTGCAGAGGACGATATCCAGAAGCTCACAGATGAATTTATTGCCAAAATTGACAATATGGTTGATGAAAAATCAAAAGAAATTATGACTGTATAATATGATGCAGGGGTCAAAAGCAGATAGTAGTGTATGTTTACATACATTACACCGTCGGCTTAACCCCGATATCATAATATTAGTGTACTTAAATAGGGGGATAGGCAGGAATTGTCTGTCCCTATAATTTCGCAAGTTAAAATTTGATTGAAAGTTTACAGAAAGAAAAGGGGATGACTATGGAAAACAGGGGAGTTCCAAGACATATTGCGATAATTCTTGACGGAAACGGAAGATGGGCAAAGAAGCGTATGCTTCCAAGAAATGCAGGGCACGCTGCCGGAAGCAAGAATGTTGAAAAGATATGTGCGGCAGCATGGGACATGGGAATAGAATATGTGACAATGTATGCATTTTCGACAGAAAACTGGTCAAGACCAAAGGAAGAAGTGGATGCACTTATGAAACTTCTGCATTCATATCTTAAGGACTGTCTTAAAACAAGCAAAAAAAATAATATGCAGGTAAAAGTTATAGGTGATATTTCAAGACTTGACAAAGACCTTCAGGAAAGGATAATTGAACTTGAAGAGGTTTCATCAAAAAATACAGGACTTCATTTTCAGGTTGCCTTGAATTACGGCGGCAGGGATGAAATAAAAAGAGGCATTACGGCAATTGCAAAAGAGGTGAAAGAAGGAAAACTTTTACCGGAAGATATAGATGAAAAAGTTATTTCAGAACATCTTGACACAAACGGTATACCTGACCCTGACCTTATGATAAGAACAAGCGGAGAGCAGAGACTTTCAAATTATCTGTTGTGGCAGCTTGCGTATGCTGAATTTTACTTTACTGATGTATTGTGGCCTGATTTTGGAAAAAAAGATCTGCAGAAGGCTGTTGAATTTTATCAGTCAAGAGACAGAAGGTTTGGTGGCGTAAAATAAAAATGAGAGGTTTTATATATGTTTAAAACAAGATTATTAAGCGGAATTGTGCTTATGGCAATTACCATTGCACTTATGGTTTACGGAGGGTATCCTTTATTTTTTGTTATTACACTTATCTCTGTTATAGGACTTTATGAACTTTATAGGACAGTTGGTATAGAAAAAACAATGCCGGCATTTATTGGATATATATCAAGTATTGTAATTGACATACTTATATTAAATAACGGATTTGAAGAACTTGTAATGTGGCTTATAGCTACGCTTATGGTTTTGATGGCATGTTATGTCATAGCTTATCCTAAATACAATTCTGAACAAATGACGATGTTAATGTTTGGACTTATCTATGTGACTGTCATGCTTTCATTTGTGTTTAAAGTCAGATTTGTGCAAAACGGTATACTTCTTGTATGGTTTATATATATTGGTTCATGGGGGTCAGATACCTGTGCTTATTGTGTTGGCAAACTTATCGGAAAACACAAAATGCCTTCAAAGTTAAGTCCAAACAAGACTATTGAGGGATGTGTCGGAGGTGTTGCAGGTGCTGCACTTATAGGTCTGATATTTGCATTAGTATTTTTTAAACATGGACAGATTATATGGCAGCTTCCAATAATAGGAGCCGTTTCAGCAGTTATATCACAGATAGGTGATCTTACTGCTTCGGCAATCAAGAGAAACCACAATATAAAAGATTACGGAAATCTCATACCGGGACACGGTGGTATATTAGACAGATTTGACAGTGTAATATTTACGGCACCTATCGTATTTTATCTTATTAAATATATGTTGCCATAGAACAATTTACAGATGGAATTTTATAGTAGAGGATTAAAATGAAAACAAAAAATATAGCGGTATTAGGGTCAACAGGTTCAATAGGAACGCAGACGCTTGAAATAATCAGAAACAATAAGGATATGAATGTCATATCTCTTGCAGCCAGAAGTAATATATCCCTGCTGCAAAAGCAGATTGAGGAATTTTCACCGAATGTGGTATGTGTATTTGATGAAAAGAAAGCAAAAGAATTAAGAGAAAACATTAAAGGGGCAAAAACAAAAATTGTTGCAGGCATGGAAGGTCTTATAGAGTGTGCCATTATTTCAGAAGCAGATATTGTTGTTGCAGCGGTTGTTGGAATGATTGGAATAAGACCGGTTATGGAAGCAATAAAAGCCGGCAAAGATATTGCTTTTGCAAATAAGGAAACATTGGTAACTGCAGGTCACATAATCATGCCTATGATAAAAAAATACGGAGTGAAACTTTTGCCTGTAGACAGTGAGCATGCAGCAATTTTTCAAAGCCTTAACGGTGAAAATTATGCTGACATAGATAAGATACTTTTGACGGCATCAGGAGGACCTTTCAGGGGAAAGAAAAGAGAAGAACTCAAAAATATTCAGGTTGAAGATGCACTTAAACATCCGAACTGGTCAATGGGAAGAAAAATTACAATTGACTCTTCAACTATGGTAAATAAAGGTCTTGAGGTTATTGAAGCGAAATGGCTTTTTAATGTATCATGCGATGATATACAGGTGGTGGTTCAGCCAAAAAGCGTGATACATTCAATGGTACAGTTTAAGGATGGAGCTGTTATAGCACAGCTTGGAACACCTGATATGAAACTGCCGATACAATATGCACTGACATATCCTGACAGAAGGTATCTTCCTGGGGAAAGACTTGATTTTTGGAAGATGTCAGAAATCACTTTTGAAAAACCTGATATGGAGACTTTTAAGGGATTGAAACTTGCGTATGATGCGTGCAGAGAGGGTGGCAGTATGCCAACAGTTCTCAATGCGGCAAATGAGAAAGCAGTTGCTTTGTTTCTTGAGAAAAAGATAGCATATCTGCAGATATCAGATATAATTGAAGAGTGTATGTGTAAACATACTACAATTAAAGAGCCTTCTTTAGAGGAAATACTTGAAATTGAACAAAATGTTTATTCATATATATTAGCTAAATATAATGATAATATCATATAATAAATGACAAAATAAAGATTGCAGCTTTTTAAAGACTGCAGTGCCTTATTGTACATGGGGCGGAGATGGAGGATTAGATGAATATATTGGTGGCGTTGTTGATATTTACGGTTATAGTCGTAATACATGAGCTGGGGCATTTTCTTCTTGCAAAAAAGAATGGTGTCGGTGTTCCTGAATTTTCTGTAGGTATGGGACCAAGAATTATTACTGTTGCAAAAGGAAAAAAAGGATTTATTTTTAAATTTTTGTGTTCACAAAAATACTTTGAAAGTAATCCTGACTGGCAGGAGTGTACAAAATACTCATGGAAACTGCTGCCTATAGGTGGTTCATGTGCAATGGTAGGCGAGGACGAGATAAACGAAGCCGAAAATTCATTCAATGTGAAAGGAAAATGGGCAAGATTTTCCATTGTATTTGCAGGACCGTTTTTTAATTTCATACTTGCGTTTGTATTTTCGATTATAATTCTTGCAAATGCCGGAATTGATTATCCGATTATTGAACATATATATGACAATCAGCCTGCTGCAAATTCAGGTCTTGAAGTGGGCGATGTAGTAAAAAGCGTAAATGGCAAAAAGATTACAATAGGCAGGGAAATTGATACTTACACACTGCTTCATCCGCTGACAGGTGAGGATGTTGATATTGTAGTTACAAGAAACGGCGAAGAAAAGTCATTCAAAATAGATCCAAATTATAAGACATATCTTTTTGGATTTTCATATGCCACTAATGAAAAAGCTTCCGCTGAGGTATCTGAGGTTACTGAAGGCAAGGCATTTGATAAGGCCGGTTTAAAGGCAGGAGATATAATAAAGGAAATTAACGGTAAAAAAATAAACAATGCAGGTGAACTTAGCACTGTCATGAATGAAGTAAACGGTGACGGAAAAGAAGTCACCTTTCTGGTAGACAGAAAAGGTGAGGAAAAGACATTCAGGGTAACACCTGAGCCATATTCTACAAAGACACTTGGGTTTATAGCTTCAATGGATGAAAAGAGCAAGAGTAGCTTTGATGTTGTAAAATACAGTTTTGTTGAAGTAAAATACTGGATAGAGACAACTGTCGGAAGTCTCGGAGCACTTATAACAGGAAATGTGTCTGTCAAAAATGTATCAGGACCTGTAGGAATAGTTGATACGGTTGGTGATGCCATAAATCAGAGCAAATCTTATGGACTTAGGGTTGTAATGCTGCAGATTCTTTATATGTCTGTTCTTTTAAGTGCAAATCTCGGCGTTATGAATCTTTTACCGCTTCCGGCACTTGATGGCGGCAGACTTGTATTCATTCTGATAGAGGCTGTCAGAGGAAAACCTGTAGACAAGGAAAAAGAGGGGTTTGTTCATTTTGCCGGATTTGTTGTACTGATGCTGTTTATGGTATTTGTAATGTATAACGATATAATAAAAATATTGCATTAGATATAGTAAGATGCACTTTAAACCATGATGTCTCTTTGGCATCATGGTTTTTGCGATAAAATCAAATAACTTATAATTTAATTTTAAGAGAAGAGGTAAATATGTATAGAGATAATACTAAAGTTGTTAAGATTGGAAATGTATCAATAGGTGGCGGAAACAAAATTGCCATACAGTCAATGACCAACACTAAGACAGAAGATGTAGATAGCACTGTAAGACAGATACTTGAACTTGAAAATGCCGGTTGTGATATAGTCAGAAGTACAGTTCCGACTATGGAAGCGGCAAAAGCTATTGCACAGATAAAAAAACAGATTCACATACCGATTGTGGCAGATATTCATTTTGATTATCGTCTTGCTATTGCGGCAATGGAAAACGGAGCAGACAAGATAAGGATAAATCCGGGAAATATAGGTTCTGCAGATAAAATAAAAGCTGTTGTTGATGTGGCTAAAGAAAGAAATATTCCTATAAGAGTGGGTGTAAACAGCGGTTCACTTGAAAAAAATCTTATAGAGAAATATGGCGGAGTCACAGCAGAGGGAATTGTAGAGAGTGCTCTTGATAAAGTTAAGATAATCGAAGATATGGATTACGACAATCTTGTAATAAGTATTAAATCATCAGATGTATTAATGTGCATAAAAGCCCATGAACTTATAGCAGGAAAAACACCGTATCCGTTACATGTAGGCATAACAGAATCCGGTACTGTATTGTCGGGAAATATTAAATCGGCAATAGGTCTTGGCAATATCCTCTATCAGGGAATAGGTGATACCATACGAGTTTCGCTTACGGGTGACCCTGTCGAGGAAATTCGTTCGGCAAAGCTTATATTAAAGACGCTTGGACTTAGAAAAGGCGGCGTAACAGTTGTATCATGCCCGACTTGTGGAAGAACGCAGATAGACCTTATCAGCCTTGCAGCAAAAGTTGAAGAGATGGTTAAAGACATGGATATAGATATAAAAGTTGCGGTTATGGGATGTGCCGTAAACGGTCCGGGAGAAGCAAAAGAAGCAGATATAGGAATAGCAGGCGGAAAAGGTGAAGGACTTCTCATTAAAAAAGGTGAAATAATAAGAAAAGTACCTGAAAATGAAATACTTGGAGTGTTAAAAGAAGAACTTGAAAAGATGTGCTGATAAGAGCAGAATTACATATCTGTTCTTATCGCTAAGGAGGAGCAGATATGCAGAGATTGTTACTTGAAACATTTGAGGGATTAAATCTTACGGACAGACAGAAAAAAATATTTGATGATGTCAGTGTTGAAAATGTAGTTTTATCTTCTGAAAATAAAATGATAGACATATATCTGGTGAGCAGTCATGTAGTTGCTTATAGGGAAATATGTCTTTTAGAGTACGCATTGGGAGTATTTTTTGGAAGTACGGATTTAGATATAAAAATACATGACCGATTTGAATTGTCAAAACAGTATGATGCAGAAGCTTTCTTTAAAGAGTATAAGGAGAGCATTCTTCAAATTTTCAAGGCAGAAAACATTCTTGAATTTGATATGTTATATCAGGGCAGATTTGAAATGAAAGACTCGTCTGTTTACATATCATGTGAAGACGACGATTTGTACAGGGGGCGTGAATATAACCTAAAAGAAAATCTTATTAAGATATTTGAAGAAAAAGCAGGTTTTTCAATAACGGTAGATATTGAATACGTCGAACCGTCAAATGAAAAAGAGAAGAAACGTGAGATATTTAAATTTCCGTTTAAACAAAAAAATATACAAAAACACGATAATATACTGCTACAAGACAGTTCAGAAATTCAGGCGGGTGCTGTTATGCAAAAAACAGGTACAGATGGGATGGGTTCAGATATACCGTTTGATGATGCCGCATATTATGTTGATGATATGGCATATGCTGCCACAAATATGGGATTTGATATTCCACAGGGAGAAGCAGCACAAAACACTGCAATGGGGTTTGATGTGTCAGTGCCAAAAGAAAGTGCTATAGTTTCAGGCAAAGACAGTCAAAAAGAAAAAAGTAATTCACCAAAAACACAAAAGACAGAAAATTCTTCAAGATACGGAAAAGACAGAAAATACGGAAAGAGTAAATTTACAAAGAGTAAGATACCGTTTGATGAGGATTGTTTTTATGGAAGAAACTGTGATGGCGAAATCACAAAAATTGCTGATATTCAGGATGAAATAGGTGAAGTTGTCATAGAGGGAATGGTTTCTTCAACAGAGGAAAGAGAGATTAGAAACGAGAAAATAATATTCATTTTCAATGTAACGGATTTTACTGACACTATTACGGCAAAGATTTTTATAAAAAAAGATGAAGCTGAGCCTGTAAGAGATAATATTAAAAAAGGAAAATTCATAAAGATGAAAGGAATTGCTCTTTATGATACTTTTTCAAGAGAAGTTGGAATAAGTTCAATAAAAGGAATAAAACCCGGCAAAGACAATCGTGTGTATCGTGAAGATAATTACGAAGGAATGAAGAGAGTTGAACTTCACGCACATACACAGATGAGTGAGTTAGACTCCGTTATGTCGGTTTCTGATTATTTGAGCATGGCAAAAAAGTGGGGACATACTGCCGCTGCCATAACAGATCACGGTGTTGTTCAGGCATTCCCGGATGCTGACCATTGTTTAAAACCTGACGATAACCTTAAAATGCTATATGGTGTTGAAGCATATCTTGTAGATGACCTTATTGGAACGGTAAAAAATGACAAAGGACAAAATTTTAATGATTCATTTGTTGTATTTGATTTGGAGACAACAGGTTTTGGAGCAAAAAGCAACCAGATTATAGAAATAGGTGCTGTAAAGGTTGAAAACAGGCAGATAGTTGATACATTCAGTACATTTGTAAACCCTGAGAGACCTATTCCGTTTAATATAACTAAACTGACAAGTATAGATGACAACATGGTAGCCGATTATCCAAACATTGATGTTATACTTCCTAAATTTCTGGAATTTTGTGGCGACAGTGTTATGGTGGCGCACAATGCATCATTTGATATGGGATTTATAACACAAAAATCAAGGGAGAGAGGTTATAAAACGGATTTTACCGTTATTGATACTGTTTCAATGGCAAGAGCACTGCTCCCTGAGCTTTCAAAATATAAACTCGATACTGTTGCAAAAGCGCTCGGAGTTTCGCTGGAAAATCACCACAGAGCTGTTGACGATGCCGGATGTACAGCAGAAATATTCATTAAACTTTTGAAAAAACTTGATGAAAAGGGTATCAGTACGCTTGAAAAGTTAAATGAACTTGGCAAGCCATCAGTTGAGACAATAAGAAAAATGCCGTCATATCATGCGGTAATACTTGCAAAAAATGAGACAGGACGTGTTAATCTGTATAGGCTTGTATCGGAATCACATTTAAAATATTTTAACAGAAGACCGAAGCTTCCAAAAAGTCTTTACCTTGAATATTGTGAAGGTCTGATGATTGGCTCGGCATGTGAAGCCGGTGAGTTGTATCGTGCAATACTTGAGGAAAAGCCGGAAGAAGAAATAGACAGACTTGTTAAATTCTATGATTATCTTGAAATACAGCCGCTTGGAAATAATGCATTTATGGTAAGGGACAATGATAGATTTCCGCAGATACAGGATGACAATGACCTTATGGAAATAAACAGAAAAATTGTTTCACTCGGAGAAGAGTACAATAAACTTGTCGTAGCGACATGTGATGTACATTTCTTAAATCCTGAGGATGAAGTGTACAGGCGAATAATCATGGCAGGACAGGGATTTAAGGATGCAGACCTTCAGGCACCGCTTTACTATAGGACAACAGAGGAAATGTTGTCTGAATTTCAATATCTTGGTGCAAAGAAAGCACAGGAGATTGTAATTACAAATACAAATCTCATAGCTGATATGGTGGATAATATAAAACCGTGCAGTCCAAGAAAATGTCCACCACAGATTGAAAATTCTGATCAGGATTTAAGAGACATATGTTATAACAAAGCACATTCAATATATGGACCGGATCTGCCACCTGTGGTAGTTGAAAGGCTGGAGAGAGAATTAAATTCAATTATAAGCAACGGATATGCGGTTATGTATATTATTGCACAGAAACTTGTATGGAAATCAAACGAGGATGGCTATCTCGTAGGTTCAAGAGGTTCTGTAGGTTCTTCGTTTGTAGCAACAATGGCAGGTATAACTGAGGTAAACCCGTTGTCGGCACATTATTATTGTCCGAAATGTCATTATTATGATTTTGACTCAGAAGACGTAAAAAAATATGTCGGCAGTTCAGCGTGTGATATGCCGGATAAGAAATGTCCAAAATGTGGTGAAATGTTATGCAAAGAGGGACATGATATACCATTTGAGACATTCCTTGGATTTAAAGGTGACAAAGAGCCTGATATAGACCTTAACTTTTCAAGTGAGTATCAGAGTAATGCACATGATTATACGGAGGTTATTTTTGGAGCAGGACACACATTCAGAGCCGGAACGGTAGGAACGCTTGCTGAAAAAACAGCTTACGGATATGTAAAAAAATATTATGAGGAACGAGAACAGACAAAACGTGGTGCTGAGATAGAAAGAATATCCCAGGGCTGTGTAGGAGTAAGACGAAGCACAGGACAGCATCCGGGAGGAATCGTAGTTCTGCCTATGGGCGAAGAAATATACACATTTACTCCTGTGCAGCATCCGGCAAATGATATGAAAACCAAGATAATAACGACACATTTCGATTATCATAAGATTGATGCAAACCTTTTGAAACTTGATATTTTAGGACATCAGGATCCTACCATGATAAGAATGCTTGAGGATCTTACGGGAGTTGATGCATCGCAGATAAGAATGGATGACAAGAAAGTTCTTTCATTATTTGAAAGCACTGAGGCACTCGGAATAAAACCAGAAGATATAGACGGCTGTCCGTTTGGTTGTCTCGGACTTCCTGAGTTTGGAACACCATTTGTACACGGAATGTTAAAAGAAGCAAAACCGAAAAACTTTTCGGACCTTGTACGAATATCCGGACTGTCGCATGGTACTGATGTATGGCTTGGAAATGCACAGTATTATATTTCTACAGGAGATTGCACACTTTCATCAGCCATATGTACACGTGATGATATTATGATATACCTCATTCACATGGGAGTTGAAAATGAACGTTCATTCAAAATAATGGAAAGTGTACGAAAGGGAAAAGGACTTACACCTGATATGGAAGAGGACATGAGAGCATGTAATGTGCCTGACTGGTATATAGAATCATGTAAAAAAATAAAATATATGTTCCCCAAAGCACATGCGGCGGCATATGTAATGATGGCACTTAGAGTAGCATATTTTAAAGTTCACTATCCATTATCATATTATGCAGCATTTTTCAGCATAAGAGCCACATCATTCAACTATGAACTTATGTGTCTTGGAAAAGAAAGACTTGAATATTATATGGACGATTACAAAAAGAGAAAAAATGAATTATCAGATAAAGAAAAAGATACATTTGAAGATATGAAGATAGTACAGGAAATGTATGCGAGAGGTTTTGAATTTGTCAAAATTGATATATATCGTTCTAAAGCTAACAGATTTCAGATAGTTGACGGGAAACTGATGCCTGCATTTTCTACAATCGACGGACTTGGTGACAAAGCTGCCGAGATGATAGAAGACGAAGCAAGCAAGGGAAAGTTTTTATCACGTGAAGATTTTAAAAACAGATGTAAAGTCAGTGAAAAAGTGGTTGAGACAATGGCAGATTTGGGCTTGATGGGAGATCTTCCACACAGCAATCAGATATCATTGATGGATTTTATGGAGATGTGATAAATTGGACTGGACTTTTTGTTTTTATAATGAACGGGTATATTAGAACTGCTTGTCTTTACATTATCTTGTACGAATGCTAAGATAGCACTAGAAATAGTAAAAGATTATGACAAATCGTGTATTATATAAAATTGGAGGGGTGTACATGGCAAAGGTTATAGGTATAGGAAACGAAAGCTTTCAGGAAATAAGAGAAAATGATTGTTTTTATATAGATAAAACTTCTTTTATAAAAGAGTGGTGGGAAAATATGGATAAATCTACACTTATAACACGCCCACGTCGTTTTGGAAAGACATTAAACATGAATATGCTTGAATGCTTTTTCTCAAACAAATACAAAGACAGAGGAGATCTGTTTGAGGGACTTGATATTTGGAAAGAAGAAAAATACCGCGAACTGCAGGGAACATATCCGGTGATATTTATAAGCTTTGCGAAAATAAAACAGACTACGTATGAAGGCGCTGTTAAAAAGGTAAAAAATGAAATTGTAAACATATATAATTCATTTGATTATATAATGAAAAATAATATGTACAATGAAAATGAAAGATTACAATATAAATCTGTTTGTGCAGATATGGGTGATGAGACTGCTCAAGAAGCAATAAACAATCTGTCAAATTATCTAAGCCGTTACTATGGAAAAAAGGTTATCATTTTACTTGATGAGTACGATACTCCAATGCAGGAAGCATATGTTAATGGCTACTGGGAGGAGCTTGTGGGATTTACAAGAAGTTTGTTTAACTCTACTTTTAAGACAAATCCGTATCTTGAAAGAGCAATAATGACCGGAATCACAAGAGAGTCAAAAGAGAGCATCTTTAGCGACCTTAACAATCTTGAGGTTGTTACGACATTATCTACAAAGTATGAAACAGCATTTGGTTTTACAGAAAATGAGGTGTTTAATGCCCTTGACGAACAGGGACTGCCGGATGAAAAAAAGACAGTAAAAAAGTGGTATGATGGCTTTATATTTGGAAAACAAAAAGACATATATAATCCATGGTCAATAATAAATTTTTTAGATAAAAGACAATATGATACTTACTGGGCAGATTCAAGTTCAAATGGACTTATAAACAATCTTGTCCAAAAGGGAAGTCCTTATATAAAAATTATGATGGAAGCACTTATCAAAGAAAAAACAATAGATGTTGCTATAAATGAGCAGATAGTATTTTCAGAACTTGATTATTCGGAGGATGCGGTGTGGAGTCTTATGCTTGCAAGCGGTTATTTGAAAGTTATATCAGCAGAACCACTTTCGGGAAACAGAAGAAAGGCTCGCATGTATACACTTGCGATTACGAATCTTGAAATACAATTTATGTTTGAGGATATGATACTTCGTTGGTTTAGTCCTGTAAAACGAGAAACAAATGAATTTATAAAAGCGCTTATAGGTGGTGATGTTGAAAGTATGAACGAATATATGAACGATGTCGCATTACAGACATTCA
>ERZ772863.182-NODE-182-length-84839-cov-4.687901_pt1 | contig 84839 bp, 69 predicted proteins | sample MGYA00512134_ERZ772863 | MGnify/ENA primary metagenome ERZ772863 (study PRJEB29015, sample SAMEA2737659) | human gut metagenome | biome: human gut; feature: human-associated habitat; material: faeces | place: China | collected 2012 ...
CGGGGGCGTAGGGGTTGTCGCACTTGTACTGGAACGTCGCTTCGTCGCTCAGCACCGAGAAGCCGTGCGCAAAGCCCCGCGGCACGAAGAACTGCCGTTTGTTGTCCCCCGAGAGCTCCACAGAGACGTGTCGCCCGAACGTGGGCGAGCCCCGGCGGATGTCCACAGCGACGTCCAGCACGCGGCCCCGGACAACGCGCACCAGCTTCGACTGTGCATGCGCTCCCCGCTGGAAGTGAAGACCGCGAAGAACGCCGTACTTCGACATCGACTCGTTGTCCTGCACGAACCGCACGGGGCGTACGAGCCTGTCGAAGGACTGCTCAGAATAGCTCTCGAAAAAATAGCCCCGCTCGTCTCCGAAGACATCGGGTTCGAGGAGGACGACACCTTCTATTTCGGTAGGGATGACTTTCATGGTATCAGTGTCGGGTTTCGTCGGTGAGTTTCAACAGGTACTGCCCGTACTGGTTCCTGAGCATCGGCTGCGCAAGCTCACGGAGCTTCGCGGCCGTGATCCAACCGTTGCGGTAGGCGATGCCTTCCAGACAGGCGATCTTAAGACCCTGACGCTTCTCGATGACCTCCACGAAGATCGAGGCTTCGGCCAGCGAGTCGTGCGTGCCCGTATCCAGCCACGCGAAGCCCCGCTGAAGCGTCTGCACCTTCAGCTCGCCGCTTTGCAGGAACGACTGGTTGACGCTCGTGATCTCAAGCTCCCCACGTGCGGAGGGCTTGATACCCTTCGCGACATCCACGACCTTGTTCGGGTAGAAGTACAGGCCCACCACTGCGTAGTTCGACTTCGGGTGTGCGGGTTTCTCCTCGATCGAAAGGCAGTTACCCACCGCATCGAACTCCGCCACGCCATAGCGCTGGGGCTCCTCGACACGGTAGCCGAAGACCGTAGCCTTGCCATCCTCCTCCGCCGTGCGGACGGCCTCGCGAAGAAGACCCGTGAAGCCCGAGCCGTGGAAGATATTGTCCCCCAGAACCAGACACACGGAGTCGTCGCCGATGAAGTCCGCGCCGATAAGGAATGCCTGTGCAAGACCGTCCGGGGACGGCTGCTCGGCATACGTGATACGAACCCCGTAGTCGGAGCCGTTGCCCAGCAAACGGCGGAAACCGCCCAGATCCTCTGGCGTAGAGATCAGGAGAATGTCGCGGATGCCAGCCAGCAGCAAGGCCGATAAGGGGTAGTAGACCATCGGCTTGTCGTAAACAGGCAACAGCTGCTTGCTGACGCCCTTCGTGATCGGGTACAACCGTGTACCGCTGCCACCTGCCAAGATAATGCCTTTCATTACAGTAAGTTAAATCTATATTTTATAAATAATGTGTCCCGGACATACAGGGTCGCGAATAAAAAAATCAAACCTTATCCATGACCTGCTGCAACCAGAAAAAAATTCCGGTACGGCTGATATGGGTCTTGTACCCCAGCCGGCGGATAATGCCCATGAATTTCGTGTCGCGGCGGATATGCCATTGCATGAAATGATACAGCCCGAACGTGGCCAGAAGGCTCATGCCGACGACCGCATACAGTTGAACGGCGATTGAAAAACCGGCCGCTTCGAACGCCCACCAGCATAATACGACCGCCGTATTCAATCCCAAGATAGCCAATGTCGTCGCGACATGGGAACAACCCATGTCGATGAACATATGGTGCAGGTGGGTCTTGTCGGGACGGAATGGCGACGAGCCCTTCAGCATACGCGTCGACATCACGCGCAGCGTATCGAACACGGGAACCGACAACACCGCCAGCGTGAACGGTACAAGCCCGACATTGGGGTCGACAAAGGCTGCGACCCGCGAGCCGGATTGCAGGATGGCGATCACGAAGACGGACATGACGGTGCCCATGACCAACGTCCCGCCGTCGCCTATGAACATCTTTGAGGTTTTACCGAAAACATTGTGCAGGAAGAAGGGAATCAAGGCCCCGACCGAAACTACCGCCAGGATGGTCATCGCCTCTTCGCCGGCGAGATGGAAAAGTATGCCGAAGATGGTACAGGCCATGATGCAATAACCCGAAGAAAGACCGTTTACGCCATCCACCAGGTTGATGGCGTTGATAATGCCAACGGTGGCAAAAACAGTCAGGGGCACGGCATACCACGAAGAGATCGGCCCGATGCCCCACAAACCGTGGAAGTCGTTTATGCAATAGCCGCCGACGAAGACCAGCAGCAGCACGACGACGATCTCGATCAAAAGCCGCAGGGAAGGGGAAAGGTTCAGGATATCGTCCATCGTGCCGGTATAGAGCATCGCTATCATGGCCATGATCACGACGGGCAGTCCGGAGCAGTCCACGACGGCGCTCATGCACCCGATCGCGATCACGACCCCGAAGAAAACGGCGACGCCGCCCAAGACCGGGACAGGCGTACGCTGGAGTTTGCGGGCATCCGGATTATCGACAATGTTTTTTAACAGGGCGATCTTCACCAGTTTAGGATGGATCCAGCCGACTAAGAAAAGGGCTATAAAGAAAGGAATGATGACTGTGTAGCAAAGAGGCGTTGCCATACTGATTCATTTTATTATCCGGAAAAGGAAGAGGTTTTACATCGACAGCAATCAAATGGAAAATTCAACAGGCTTTATCATTTATGCGATATGCCGTTCCATTTCAGCCTCCAGTCGCGCCCCGATACTTTCGGCAATACAATGTATGACATAAGAAGTGCAATAATACCATGCGTCGCCGCGCACGGGCAGCGTCAGGCTGTAATCGTACATGAACCGGGCAATCCGCCGCGCTGCGGGTTTATCGACAGGGAGGGCATTGCCCTGCAATGCGACCTCGTACATCCGCCCCAGCGTACAGAGGTACCCCTCGTCGAAATTCAGGGGGTCGGCAGGGACACGTACGCACCTGCGGTAATACCCCGTCGCCCGCCTTATCACGGCATCGTTCTCCAAGTCGGGAAACATCCAGGCAACCCGGTTCATCACCCCGATACGTTCCAATGCAACCTCGGACGACACCCCCGGCCAGCAGCCATCAGCATCCAGGGCGAATGTCCAGCCGGCCATCTGCCGTTTCAGGAACAGCAGGTATTCGTCATCGGCAGCCGGAGCGGGATAGAGCAGGTCGGCCGCGCACATGCAGACGCCCGCCTGCTGAAACAGACCGTTTTCCGGTCGGGCACCGACGACGCCCACAAAATCCCGGACAAGTGCGTCCGCAGCCCGGTAGCAACAGTTTTTCTTCCGCAGATCGACGGAAAACACCGTTTCGCAGGCAAGCGAATACATGGCATGAACCATCCGGCTACGGATCGCTGTGTCGGGCTCGTGTTCAGAGCGTTCAGACAGCGCCCAGAACAAGCTGTCGATCCTGTTGCGATAGGTTTCCTCCGTACCGAATTCCCCGGCAGGCGCCACGGACGACACCAACCCATAGCCCGCGGCAAAAGCCTTTGCCAACGACACGAGCTGCACATTCGTGGCCTGGGCGGGATCGGCACCCAGCAGCAATGGCAACATTTTCTTCAGGTAATTCGGTGTCATGTCAGTAATTTATCGGAACCGGAATAGTTCCTTTTGCAGGTTTACAGGCCAGGGATCATATTTTTTCGACCAACGCGGACGGAATGGAAGCGGTAGCGACCGCCGTAATGCCGTCGATCTTGACAACGACACGTCTGTCCCGGGTGTTTTTCACCCGCATGAACGTGCCTTCGACACCCATGAATACGCCGTCCTTAATCCTCACCTTGTCGCCTTTCGACAACGCGACCTCTTCGGGCGAAAGGAAAATCACCGGTTCGTCGATATTGGCGGCCACGGCAATAAAATTGCGCATCTGGGACTCGGGCACGGTCATAATCTGGTTCTCGCCGTTTTGCAGATGCATCACATAGCGCAGAATCGGCAGCCTGAATGTCTTCAGGTCGTCGATAACCTCCCGCGTGGAACGGACGAAGATATAGTTGTGCACTGCGGCTTCCCGTACCCGGGAAAACCGGCCCTTGGAATCCCGGCGGCGTACAACCCTTACCGGCACGAAATTCTCGACATGCAGTTTGTCGAGATACTCCTTGGTGGAGAGTTCGCGCTGATAGGTAACCCGAAGCACATACCATTTGGCATCTGTGTCCTGACAGTCCATTATTGTGATCCGTTAAGTCGGGATTCGGCACCCGGGAAAGGCGTACAGTTGAGAAAAAAGCGTTCCATGGGGACATCGAAAATCTCTTAAAACCAAGATTTTCAATCAATTACGCGCCTCCCATAAGAACACTTCCGTATTTTAAAGTGCGGTCTCTATATAAGAGATAGTTTTACCTTGATTACCATTTGATAATCAATTATATAACATATAATAAAAGTTGTTTTTACCGACCTTGTTCGATTATTGTCTGCAAATACCCAAAGTCGGATTAAAAGAGCACTGAATTCATCCACTTGGCGAACAATTCGTGCAGACAATCGGGTCAAAGATGGTAAGTTTTTGATAATCAATTTATTTTCGCATCGACAAGCGGTGCCGGGAACAAAAATATGATTTAAAAAATTTGGGCATATGCTTTATTTTTAGTACTTTTGCAAAAGTTATGAAGGTCTCTTATATAGAGACCTTACACGTATAAGGATGCTATCAGGCTCCGGTTCGCCTGGTCGATGACGGAGTTTTCGAGCGAAGCCAGGTAAATCTGCGTGGTTTTTTCCGAAGCATGTCCCATTCCCGCACTGATGACCGACAACGGAATGTTATGGTTCCGGGCAGCAGTCGCCCACGTATGCCGCGAGGTATAGGAGGAGAGCGGGACTTCGAGCCCCAGCAAACCGGACAGCTTTTTCAACCGACGATTATAATAATCGAGGGCCGTACGGTATTGGGAAAACGCCCTGACCGGATCGTCCGAACTGAGCAGCGGAAAAACATAGCCGGATATGCGCCCTGCACCGGCATAGCGCCCGATAAGCTTCGCGATGCAGGGCTCGATACGGATAACGAGGCGCTGCCCGGTCTTGCGGCGGACATAACGGATCGTATCCCCGACGATATCCTGATTCCTCAGGAAGGCAATGTCCACGAACGCCATCCCGCGCGAACAATAACTGAAAATAAAAATATCCCGGGCCAATGCCAGGGACGGGGAATGTGTCAGATCCAGTTGCCGGAGCCGCACGACGACATCCTCGCCGACGGCACGCTTGCAGGTCTGGTCGACACCGGTGTACACATGCCGGAAAGGATCGGTCTGTGGCACGACATCCTCCTTCACGGCCCTATTATAGACTGCACGCAATATCCGCATATAAAACGAGACGGTATTGCGGACAACGCCCCGGCGCCGGAGCCAGTCGTCATACTGCTCCACAAGCCGTTCATCGACGAGCGAAAAGGGAATGTCCCGTCCACCCAGGAAATCGGAGAAACTCCCGAGTGTCCGCCGGTAGTTGCGCGCCGTCCCCAACTTTCCGTTCGCCTCGAGCCTTGCGGCCTGCGTTTCGACATAGGCGAGCACGGTGCTCCGCCGGGACTCGCGGAACCGATCGACAACATCCCTGAGCGAGTACCCCTCCTGCCGGAATTCGAAATCCCGGATGATCGTATGCAACAGACACAAATCACGGTCGATCCGCTGCTGCACAGACAGCAACGCATGGGCTTCGCCCGAAAGGGGCGTGATGACACACCCGCGCCTTGCATCCCACTGCCGGGGCTGGAGACGCATGGAGGTAGTTACCTGCTGTGATTTGCGCCGATGGCAAAGCTGGTAATATATTACTCCCGCTTTCCCACCGACCGTCGATTCCCTGAGCTTGACTTTTACTGTTGCCATACATTTTAGTTGTTTATGGTTAGAATTGGAATTTTCCACGCCGCCGGAGGTGCACGGATGCATGTCCCGGCGGGATCATGGCAGCAAAACTAACCATCGGACAATTTAAAAAGGCTGAAAAATATGTTATTCGGCCATAACGGCATTGCGTCCAAGGTATTCCGGACAAGAAAATCCCTCGCAGCACAAGGCATCGGCGGACGGGACTCGACAGACGTGTAGGCCGCAAACCGGACAGGCAGGACAGAGCAGGCCACAGACAAGCGGAGCCGGCAGGACATGGCGGACAGGACAGCGAACGCACGGAAAGGACGGACGGATCGACGGATCGACGGGGCAGGGTTGGCAGACGGCAGACGACAGACGACAGACGACAGACGAGCATTACAGCCCGGCCGGAAGCATGAAAAGCCCCCGGAACTTCGGTTCCGGGGGCTATGGAAAGGCATCTGCCGGGGATTATCCCAGCATCGGTTTCAGTACGCCGAACAGCACGAGCGCGATGAGGAGCGTAACGACGATATTGAAAGCCTGGGCGGCGAGGAACGCCCACAGGAGATTGCGGTTCTCCCGGGAAACGATATCCTTGAGGCGCGTATCGAGCCCCACGCAGACGAAGGCCAGCGAGAAGAATACCGTCGAGAACATTTTGGCGACACCCGGCTCGGCAAGTTTACCCTTGGCATCGGCCGTGAAGAGGCCGTTTCCCTGCAATAGGCTGAACACCAGCGATGCGGCAACGAATCCGATGATGAATTTGGGGAATTTCTCCCACACGATCCCCAGCGACGGGGCCTGCCCGGTCTTATCGCCGCGGCGCGTCGAGAGGTAAAGCGCGATGAAGAAAGCCACCACACCGATCAGTACGTTCTGCGCAGCCTTGATGATGACGGCATGCTGGTTGGCCACCTCGCCCACGATCATGCTCGACGCGGCGACACCCGACGTAGTGTCGATCGTACCGCCGATCCACGCCCCGGCAACCTCCTGCACGACATGCGGATCGTCGAAAATATGCGGCAGGATCACATGCGCCAGCCACGGCATCAGATAGATCATCGGCACGACGACGATCAGTACCAGCGAAACGATGTACGAAAGCTTCCGATCGTCGCCGCCCGCCACGCGGGCCGCCGTGATACAGGCCGACACGCCGCAGATCGACACGCCGCTCGAAAGGATCATCGCCGAGCGTTCGTCGACCTTCATGCGGCGCGAAAGCCGGAAGGCGAAGAACCACACGACGGCGACCACCAGGCAGGCCTGCACGAGGCCGAAGACACCCGATTTCATCACATCGCTGAAGAGGATCGTGGCACCGAGGCACACGACGCCGATCTTGATGTAGAATTCACCCTGGATCGCGGGTTTCAGCCACGCTGGAACATGCCACACGTTGCGGATCAGTAACCCGAAGAGCACCGAAAAGAATACCGATTCGAAGCCGTAATACGACACGGAGGGGATCTTGGCGACGATCTGCGCCAGCAACGAGACGGCGAAGACGACCACGAGCGACGCAAGCAGCCCCCTGAGCGGTCGCCGCAGCATCAGGCACCCGGCATAGAGCACCACCAGCACGATGGCGAAGAGACAGGCGATATTGCTCCACGCAGCGCCGCCCAGCAGCGTCGCGGGGACTTTGGGCAGCGCGGAAGGTGCGACCGCGGCCAGCACCAGCAGGGGAATGCTCACCCAGACCACCACCCAGTCCTCGACCCGGAATTGTTCCATCCACTTTTTCATCTTTATCATTTTTTCAGGTTAAAATATGCCGGAGAGCATCAGTGCCACCACATTGCGACCGGGGACACCCCGCGCGGCGAAATCTTCGTAGGTATAATCCAGCTGGCAGCGCAGGTATTTCACAGGTTGCCACGTAAGCCCGGCCGTATAATTGGTCTGGCGGCTCGAACCGCGGGAGCAGTCTTCGAGAAAGGTATCGTACCGCACCGTCGGCAACAATGTCCGGGCCACGCGCCAGCCGGCCACGGCATACCACCCCTCGCTGTCGAGGCCGCCCGTCGTGCCGCAGATGTATTCGCCGCGCAGGACGAGGCGCCCGTAATCGTAGCAGGCACCGGCACCGTAACGGATGCGCTTCAGGTAATCCTCGCCGTACTCGCCCCAGTAGTACGATCCCGCGAACTGCAATCCGGCGACGGGCTTGACCGTAAGGCGCGCCACGATGTCCTTGCTTTTGTTCTTATCCTTGACGTTCAGCCCCTCGCCGTTGAAAACGCCGAAGTTGTAGTTCAGGATACTGTATCCGTCGCGCTTGAAAAATCCTCCGAACAGCTGCGCGCCCATGTCGCGGCCAGTGGCCGAAAGCCCGCATAGATCGTTGAAACCCATCAGTTTGCGCAACGAAAGGGGGTATTCGATGAACTCATATCTGAGCGGCACATAGTCGGTATTCTCGATCGAAAAAGGCAGCTTGTATTCGCCCAGCTGGACGTTGAGCTCATCGAACGGTTTGTAACACAGGTAGGCGTCGACGATTTTCGGCGAAGCGAATTCGATCTGGACACGGTAATCCAGTTTCGGAGCGATGGCGCCCGCCAGGTTCAGACGTACGCGTTTGATAAAAAAGGTCGACGAATTGTCGCTCCATTCGTAACCGGTCTGGACATATCCCGAAATTTTCGGCAGGGCGGCCAGCACTTTGTCCCAGGTGGATGTTTTGGCTTTGAGCGCCGCGATTTCCGCCGAAAGTTCCTCAACCGAAGCTGTCGCGGATTGTGTGTCGGGTTGCTGTGCACGAGCGGCTCCAATTACGCCGAGCAGCAGCAATACGGGCAAAATCATTCTCATAAACAAGGTCGTTTGGGTTCACAAAAGTCGTGATTCCGGCGCAAAAGGTCAATACGCGAAAATACCTAAAATGACCCGAAACGGCTCCGGGCGGCATCCGGGGGCGTATAATTACCGGCAATTATGTACTTCGACGTTCCGGAAGCCTATGTCCCGAATCTTTGCACCCTGCCGCTGTCACCCGCAACCCGTGGCTGCATCGACATGCCCGCCCTTCCCCGGAGCCCCTCCCCGGAAAGGTATTCGGGCCGCACAGTCCGGCACCGCCGCGTGCCGTCCGTACCCCGGAAACACAACAGGCTCCGCACGGGACACGAACAGGGACGGCACAAAAGAGGCCGGAATACTCCGGCCTCCCCGCTTATGGAATGAACTTTTTATCGGTCAGGGACAGGAATTACAGTTTGTTGGCGAGATCCTTGACCAGCTCGCCGTCGAACAGGTGCAGCACCCGGTGCGCGTAAGTCGAATCGTGCTGCGAGTGGGTCACCATGATGACGGTCGTACCCTCGCGGTTCAACTCCGAAAGCAGTTCCATCACTTCGCGGCCGTTCTTCGAGTCGAGGTTACCCGTGGGCTCGTCGGCCAGGATCAGCTTGGGGTTCGACACCACGGCACGGGCGATGGCCACACGTTGCTGCTGTCCGCCCGAGAGCTGCTGGGGGAAGTGTTCGGCGCGGTGCGAAATATTCATGCGGCTCAGGATCTCGTTGACACGACGCTTGCGCTCGGACGACTTGACGCGCATGTAGATCAACGGCAGCTCGACGTTCTCGAAGACATTCAGTTCGTCGATCAGGTTGAACGACTGGAAGACAAACCCGATATTCCCCTTGCGGAATTTCGTGCGGTCTTTCTCCTTGAACCCGGCGACCTCGTGGTCGAGCAGCGTATAGCTGCCCGAGGTGGGATTGTCCAGAAGCCCCAGGATATTGAGCAGCGTAGACTTGCCGCAGCCCGAGGGACCCATGATGGCGACGAATTCACCCTCCTTCACTTCGAACGTCACGCCGTTCAGTGCGATGGTCTCGATCTCTTCGGTACGGAAAACCTTCTTGAGGTTCTCAACTTTCAGCATTGACATAACAAACAGGTTTTTATTGTTGATATTGATTTGATTTATTCGGATTTCACGGATTCGGCCGGGTTTTCGTTAACGGCACGCCACGAGCGGACGGTGACGGTGAGTGCCGTGACGGCCAGCACCCCCGCCAGTGCCAGGGCAAAGACCCACCAATACAGCGGCACGGCATAGGCGAAGCCTGCGAGCCAGTGCCTGACGGCCCAGATGCTTACCGGGACGGCCAGCACGAAACACACGGCGACCAGCATGACGTAGCGGCGATTGAACATGGCGAGGATTTCGCCCCGCGAAGCCCCCATTACCCGGCGCACGGCGATTTCGCGGCGGCGGTGCTGCGTCTCGAACAGCACCAGCCCGAAGACGCCCATCAGGGCGATCACGACGGCCAACAGCGCGAACAGCCCGACGATGGCCGTCAGTTTGCGTTCGTTGTCGTACTCGAGGCCCAGCTCCTCGTCGAAAACACGGACGACGATATCGCCCGGCTCCGTGCGGGGATCGACCTCCGCGATACAGCGGCGGATATGGGCGGTAACAGCCGCAATATCGGCTCCGGGCGTCATCCGCACATAGACCACATGAGGCAGGTGCCAGTAATTTTCCTGCTGGATTTTCTTCGGAAGAAGATAGAAACAGAAGGGCGATACACCGTATTGCAGGGGCTTGAAGTTGAAATCGGCACAGAAACCTACAATTTGCTCGTCGGGAGACACGAAACCGTTGATACGGTCGCCGACCTGCATTTCAAATTCCCGCCGCGCCGCTTCGTTGAAAATCATCGTTCCGAGTTCCTTGTCGAAGTCGCTCTCCAGGAAATCGCGTCCGTCGGTAATCGGGATACCCATCACGCGCAAGAAATCAGGTTGTACGACATAACTCTGGAAAGCGACCTGACGGCCCTTGAACTCCCGGCCCCAGCCCATACGCCCGACCGACACCAAACGGCTCGTAGCTCCCGTAACATCCTTTACCTGAGGGTCGGATAGAAGTTTCTGCCGAAGGGCGTCATAACTTACCGCCCCACGTTCGGAAAGCCGCACGGCGAGGAGGTTTTCCTTGTCGAAACCCATGTCATAGTGCATCATGTAGTCGTGTTGCAGGCGAATGAAACTGGTCGCGATGATCAGCCCGATGGAGATGAAGAACTGCACGCCCAGCAGCAGCGTACGCAGCCGGCGGCCGCTGCGGGTTCCGCCGAAGGATCCCTTGACGACCAGCGCCGGGGCGAACGACGTGATATACCACGCCGGGTAGAGGCTGGCGGCGAGCGCCATGACGAAAGCTACAACGGCTACCAGCCCCACGACTTCCAAATTCTGCGACAGCGCCAGCGATGCGGAAATGTAGCTGGCGAATTCGGTGCCCTGCAAGGCAAAGGAAACGTACCAGGCCGCCAGCAAAGCGATCAGGACGAGCCCGAACGCCTCGAAAACGAAATTGAAGCGCAGCGACGAGGCGGGAGCGCCGAAGACCTTGAACGTATTGACGGTACGGATGCGCACCGGCACCAGTGCGAAGAAGAAGTTGACGAAATTGATGAAAGCCAGCACGATAACCAACACGGCAATACCCAGCAGGGTATAGGTCGTGACGACAGACCCCTGCCGGCAGGGCGCCTGTGAATCCGACTCGAAATAGAGTTCCGATACCGGAGAAAGGCGCACGCCGTAGATACCCGATTCGTCGTCGTCATCTGCGGCGTCCCCGGCCGCCGCACGTTTCTCGGCCGCCTCGCGCTGCATCTCCTGGTTCACATTCGTCCACTGGCGCGCAAACTCGTCGGGATCGGCACCGGGCCTGAATTTGACGAAATAATTGAAACTCCACTCCGAAGTGGTATAAAGGTTCGTTTCGCCCAGATTTTTCACCACCTCGCACTCTCCCAGCAACGAATTGTCCGGAAAGTCTTCGAAAACCGCCACGACTTCCATCGCCCCGTCGGGCTGGGGTTCGTCGGTGTCGACCCATATGAGGCTGCCCACGCCGACCCGCATCCGTTCGGCCGCCTCGCGGGAAACGATGACGCTCTTCGGTTTTCCGAGGTCATGCACATCGCCCTCGACCGAACGGAAAGCGAAAACATCGAGGAAAGGCAGCGATACCGAACCGCAGGAAGCAGAAAACTTATTATACCCGAACGAAGGCTCGTTGCTCGTCCAACAGGTTCCGGAGCCGAAACCGCCCCACATGCAGCCCCCGACTTCGACCCCCGCTGTCGAAGCAATGACACGCTCGGGCACCGGCCGGTTAAGCCACGACGACCATTTCCCGGGCTCGTACCAGTCCTCGTTCTCCACGAGATAAATACGGTCGGCTTCGTGCAGCGAGCAGTTGTAACCCAGCTCCCACCAGACCTGCGTCATGATGACGTAGAACGCGGTAAATGCCAGCGTCAGGCCTATGACGTTCAGCAGCGACGAGATTTTGTAGCGCCGCAGCGTAGTCAGAAAATTACGAAATGCGATCTTCATAACACACTATTCGGTTTTAATCATGTTAATCGGGTTGGCATTGGCGATGCGCCACGTGCGGACGAGCTGCACGGTGCATACGATCAGCAGCACCACTGCCCCGCACAGGGCGAAGAGCCACCAGCGGAGCGCCACACGCTCGACGAAGTTGCTGACCAGCAGGTCTGCACCCCAGCGGCTTACGGCGGCCCCGACGACCACGGACGGAACGGCGATCCACAGCACGTCGCGCGCCAACAGGCGCAGCACGTCGGCCGTCGAAGCCCCATTGACCTTGCGCAGGGCGATCTCCTTGCTGCGACGGCGCATCTCGTCGCCCAGATAACCCACGAGCCCCATCAGGGCGATAAGCAGGGTGATGCCGCTCACGGTAAAGACGATATTGCGGAAACTGCGTATCTCGAAAAGGATGGGGCCCAGTTTGTTGTCGTAAACTTCGAGCGTATGATTGTTGCCCGAAGGGTATTCTCCGATCTTGCGCTGCACGGCCTCCAGCGACTCGGGCGACATCCCGCGCAGGCGGATCATCATGGAATAGTCCAGCATATAATCGTCCGTGGCACCGAACTTCTGGAAATAGCTGAACGGATGGAACACGATCGGCTCGACCTCTCCCGTAGCCACGACCGTCCTGAAATCCTTTACGACGCCCACGATCGTATAAAGAGGAGCCCCGGGCGAGGAGTCGTCGGTAATCTGATGCCCCAATGCCTGTTCGGGCGTCCATCCGCGCATACGGACGTAGGTTTCGTTTACGATCGCCTCCAGGGGGTTGCTCGAAGGCGTAAAGTTCCGGCCGCCGACAAGGTGCATCCGCATCGCAGGTATAAAGCCCTCGTTGCAAAGCAGCCAGCGGCAGGAGAAAAGCAATTCCTTGGAGTTTTCGTCGATGCAGGGCATTCCCGAATATCCCCAAAGCGGCACCTCGAGCGAAGCTCCGGCAGCGTCGACTTCGGGTAGCGAAGCAACGGCGTCGCAGACCGAAGAAATGTTGCCCAAAGGCGTTTTGACATATGTATATACGATACGGTCATGTTCGAACCCGAAATCGCCGTTGCGGAGTTTATCGAACTGCAACACGGCCAATAACAGGAGCGTAAGCGTAAACGTACAACTGACGATCTCGGCCACCAGCAGCGTCTGTTTCCACCGGCGGCGGTTGTCGCTGACCCCGCGGAATGCCAATGTCACGGGAACCGAAGTGAAAATACGCGACGGGATAAGCGCGGCAAGGGCAAAGGCGGCAAGGATGACGAGCAACGGCACCCAAATGCGCTTCAGGGCGAAGAGTTCGGACATCGGCGTCCCGGTAATCTCCAGCACCTGATCCTGCAGGGCCCACAACAGGAATCCGGCCACGATGACCGAAGCGAAGGTCAGTATGGCGGTCTCGGAACAGAAAATGCGGAAGATGTCCGAAGGCCGGGCACCCCCGACCTTGAGCATGGCGATGGTCTTCGAGCGGCTTACCAACGTCGAAATCGAAATCAGCACATAGTTCATCGACGCAACGAAAAGCGTAAGGGCCGCAAGTGCCATCAACACCCATGCGATCAGCCCGGCGGAAGTATTTATGCGCGAAGACTCCGTGATCGGGAAAAACCGGTAGCTGCGGTTCCAGGCTTTCATATCCTCGGTGAATCCGTGGCGGTCGAAAAATGCGGGAAGCTGCGCTTCGACCTCGGCGACGGACGCCCCTTCGTGGAGTTTGACATAACTCGGGAACGAATCGCCGCCCTGCCACGACGTGTTGAGGTCGCGCTTCACAATTTCGAACGAACAGAGCATATTGAAACCGCCGAGGTGCTGGTTGGGATTCGGGTCGCGGAAAAGCCCCATGACCGTCAGCGAATCGGTGCCGTTCAGCAATACCAACTGCCCCACGGGATCCTTACGACCGAAGATCGTGCGGGAAAAAGACTCCGCAAGCATCACCTGGTCGGCATGGAGCAGGATCTCTTTGGGGTTGCCGTTCATCGGTTCGAATCCCAGCACGTCGAAAAACATCGTATCGGCGTATATATACTTTGCCTGGAAAGCATTATCACCGCGCACGATGTCGGATGTGCGCGGCCCGAACAGGCGTGTGGCGGCTTCGACCTGCGGAACCTCTTCGGCCAGCGCCGGGGCGATGGGGGCATTGAGCTGCGGACTGTACTCGCTGTGCTGCGGATCGGCATAATGAGCCCACAGTTGGAATATCCGCTCCCGGTCGGGGAAACAACGGTCGGAGGTGAGGTTGTAATTGGCATACGAAAAGACCAGCAGGCCGACGGCCAGCCCCAGCGAAAGCGACACCACGCGGGCAAGGGTGCCGCCGCGCAGTTTACGCAGGTAACGTAATGCGAATAGGAAATTCTTCATTCGGGTCTGTCTTTAGTTTTTAATCGAGTCGATCGGGTTGGAATCGGCCGCACGGCTGCTCTGCCAGAAGACGGCAACGAATGCCACCACGGTGGCAAAAGCCCCCGAGGCCAGGAAAATGAGGGGAGAGAGCGAAATCCGGACGCTGTAATCCTGCAGCCAGCGTTCGAGCAGGTACCACGCCACGGGCACGGCGATGACGAATGCCGTGCCGACCAGCCGCATGAAGTTGCCCACCAGGCGCGTGAGCACCTCACCGCGCGTCGAGCCGAAGACCTTGCGGACAGCGACCTCCTGCTCCTTCTGCTGGATGTAGTAAGTCGACATGGCCACCAGACCGAGCGCCGAGATCAGGATCGCCACGAGCGTGAAGATACCGACGATGTGCAGGATGCGCCGCTGATCGGCATAGTCGGCTTCGATTTCCTGCTCGATATACTCCGCCCCGGTAAAAACCGCACCGTCGGAAATACGTTCGAAGACCGATTTGACCGTATTGTAGGCCACGGTCTTGTCCCCGCGGATTTTGACCAGGATATTCCACGGGTACATATCCGCAATGTCGTCCGTCTGCCACAGCATCGCCGATTGGGGCTTGTCGAGCGCCGACCCGATCTGGAAATCGCGGTAGATACCTGCGATTTGGTAGGGATAAGAGTAATCCATGCCTACCTTGAATTCTTCGGCGTCCTCCGCAATACCCAGTTCCCGCAGGGCGTGCTGGTTGATGAAGACCATATTGTCGTCGTTCATACGGGCGAGGTGGTTGTCGCGCAGCCGCTCCAGCCCCAGTATCCGGAAATAGGTCGAATCGCCGATGAATATCTGGAATCCGATCATCCGGTCGGGGCCATACTGCATCGTATTGTTGTTGCCCCGGTCGTGGGGCGTACCGCAGCCCAGGGCGACGGCCTCGACACACGGCTCGCGCAACAGCTCCTCGCGGAACTGCGCAATCTGTTTTTTCCCGAGGAAAATTTCGGTCGAGATATCGAGTATGTCGGCCGTATTGTACCCCATCGGCGCCGAAATCAGGTGGCGGATCTGCAGGCCGATGGTCAGCGAGGTGGCGATCAGGACAATGGTGATGACGTTCTGGATCGTGATAAGCACCTTGCTGTAAAACATCTTGGTGCGGTGGCGGAACGATCCCCGGACGATGTCCACGGGTTTGTAGCGCGACACCATCATCGCCGGGATAAAGCCCGCAACGACGCCCAGCACCACGATAAACGCGGCATAGCAAGCCACGACGGCAGGCGTCATATCCTGCCAGACACCGATTTTCGACCCCAGCAGCCGCGAAGCGCCGGGCTCCACCGCGGCTGCCAGGAAAAGCGCGATGACGAACGCCACGACACACAGGAATGTCGATTCGAGGATCAGTTTGAGGATGATTTCGCCGCGCGAGGCGCCCAGCAGCCGGCGGGCGGCCATCTCCTTGGCGCGAAACCCGGTCTGGGCAACCGTCAGGTTGATATAATTCATCACGGCGAAGAGCAGGATGACGGCGCCCACACCGAAAAGGATCATCACGAAGGGCCAACTGCCGTAGTTGAACCCCCCATCATTATTCTGGGATAAAAAATAGACATCGCGCAAAGGCGTAAGGGTCACATGCTGATAGACATTGCCCTTGTAGATCCAGTATATCTCTTTGAAATAATCAAGCATATCGGGTATCTTGGCCGTCAGGTCGGCACCGGGACGCGCCAGGATGAAAGTCGTCACGGCACCGGAATTACTCATACGCTCGTCATTGGCCGAATTGATATCGCAGAGGCGCTCGGCCCGCATGATGATGTCCATATTGGGAATCACCGAGCGGTCGATATCCCGCACCACGCCGCTCACAACGTACGACTTCTCCTCGTCGGGGAAGCGGATCACCTGCCCCATCGGGTTGAACGTGCCGAAAACCTTGCGGGCGAACGACTCGGAAAGCACCACGTTGTCGCGCGAGGCGAGGGCTTGCTCCCGGTCGCCCTCCAGCAGTTCGAAATCGAATATCCGGAAAAAAGTCGTATCGGCGAAGAGGATCGTCGCCGAATATTTCCCCTGTCCGGCCTCGACGGGCTGCATGGCATCGGTGGACTGTCCCGACACTGCGACGGCGCAGGTCGATTCGATCTCGGGATAACGGTCGCGCAGGTATTTCTGCAGGTAATAACCGCTCGTAATGCACTCCTCGTTGCCGATGACATAAATGCGGTCGGCCTTGGCGTGGTAGTCGTCGCACGTAAGTTGCCGAAGGGTGTAGTCGGCGATCAGGATCACGAACATCAGCGAGACGGACAACCCGAAGATATTGATGGCCGCATAGAGCTTGTTGCGCCCCAGGAAGTTGAAAAACGAGCGGAAATTGAGTTGACGGAACATATTATTCGGTTTTGACGGGTGCGGAGAAATTTCAGCGGAAAATTATTTATTGAGGATCAGCACGTCGTTCGAGCCGTAATTCTCATAGCCCGAAACGATGACCCGCTCGCCCGGCTCCAGCCCGTCGAGCACCTCGTAATACTGCGGGTTCTGGCGGCCGATGCGGATGGGGCGTTTGTAAGCCTTGTCGCCCTCGGGCGCAAGGACATAAATCCATGCGCCGCCCGTGGTCTGGTAGAACGACCCGCGGGGGATGATGACCGCCTCGGTAGGCTGCCCCAGTTCGAGATGCAGGTAGTAGGTCTGGCCGCTGCGTATGTTCTCGGGATGGTCGCCCAGGAAGGTGAAGTCGGCTCGGAACTGGCCGCTGCGCACCTCGGGATAGACTTTGCGCAGGCGCACCTTGTAGTCGGTGCCCTGACGGTCGAAGGTGGCTTCGAGACCGGCACGCACACGGTCAATGTAGCTCTCGTCGATCTGTGCCTCGACCTTGTAGTCCGACAAGTCGTTGATCTGCCCGATCTTCTGCCCCGTGGAGACCGACTGCCCGAGCACGATGTCCAGTAGGCCGACTTCGCCGTCGATCGGCGACTTGACGTTGAGGTTGCCGATGCGCTCGCGGATGAGCTGCATGTTGCGCTTCATGTTGTCGAGGTTCTCCTCCATCTGCTCGATCTGCACCGAACGGTAGAGCGAATCCTGCACCTGCCGCTCGATGTTCAGCTCGCGTTTCTTTTCGGCCAGTTCGTAGTCCTCCTTCGACTGCAACCACTCCTCGCGGGCGATCAGGGCGTTCCTGTAAAGCTCCTCGTTCTGCTGCCAGGCCCGCTTCTTGCGCGACACGTCGAGATCCAGCTGCGCCTTGTCCTGCCGCAGCGAGAGTTTCTCCTGCTCCATCGAGATCAGCGTATTGCGCAGGATGTTCTGCTTTTCGGCCAGCTCGGCCTCGCTGTTCAGGATTTCGAGCGTGAGCGACGTGTTGCTCAGCACGACCAGCACGTCGCCCTTTTTGACGGAGGTACCCTCCTCGACCACAAGCCGCTCGACGATGCCCGCTTCGAGGGGACTGAGCTGCACGGTGGTGATGGGCTGCACCTGCCCGGTGACGCGGATGTAGTCGTTGAATTCACCGCTCACGACCTGCCCGACGGAAATCGTACGGGCATCGACGCGCAGCGTCGAGGAGTTGTCGCGCAACAGGAGCCACAACACGAAGACCAGGAACAGCGCCCCGGCCAGATAGGGGATGCCTTTTTTGGTAAACAGGGCGCGGATGCCCTTTTTCTTTTCGATACGGATGTCCATGTTATTTTCTGTTTTTCGTTAGCGGATCAGGGGCACACCGTTGTAATACTCGACCAGGCGCGTTTTGATAATGTATTGCAACCGGGCACGCAACCGTTCGGAGCGGGCCTGCAACAGGTTGTTGGCGGCGGTCTGAAGGTCGAGCGCCGAAACCATGCCCCGGTCGTACTTGCCGGCGACGGCGTTGTAGGCCAGCTCGGAGGCCGCGCTTTTTTTGCTGGCCTGCACGAACTCCTTGCCGTAGCCGAGCATCTGCTGGTAGTTCTGGGCGATTTCGCTTTGCAGGGCACGCAACGTCTGATCGCGCTGCTGCTCGGCGATCCGCCAGTTGTTGCGGGCGCGGTTCGTCCTCGTGCGGCGCGAAAGCCCCCCGAAAATGGGGATGTTGAGCTGGGCGGAAAAATAGTAACCGCGGTTATCACGGAACTGGTTCTTAAACGGCTCGTACAACGAATGGTCGTCGAGGCTCATGAAGAAATTGGTCGAGTATCCGCCGCCGACATAGACCGACGGGAAAAAGCCGCCCCGGGCGACCGAATACTGGAGTTTCGACTGCCGCACGTTATAACCGGCGCTGCGGGCCTTGGGATTGTTGTCGAGGGCATAGGCGACCACATCGGAGAAGGGCGCCGTGCCGGCCGGGGTTTCGATGGCGAGATCCGTCTCGATCCCCAGGGGGCGGTCGGGCGGATAATTCATCGTTTCGGCAAGCGTGATCCTGGCCAGTTCGAGGTTGTTTTCCTGCTGCGTCAGCAGGTAGTCGTCCGAAGCGCACTGTGCCTCCTGCTCGGCCACGTCGGCGGCGCTCTTGAGCCCCAGTTCGAGCAGCTTGCGGCTCTTGGCGAGGTTGCCGGTGCTGGTTTCCAGCTGTTCGCGGGCGAGGCGCACGCTTTCGGTGTAATAGACGACGTCGAAATAGGCTTGCATGGTATTGAGCGCCACTTCGTCCTTGACCCGCTGCAACTCCTCGACACCCATCAGGCGCATCACCTTCGCGGCACGGATGGTATTGATCCCCGTAAAGCCGGCGAAAACGGGCATTTGCCCCGAAACGCCGTAGTTGTTGGAAAGGTTCGAAACGTCGGTATAGGTATTGGTCTCGGGGTCGACCGAGCGGCCGAAACTGGTCGTGGCGCTGACCGAGCCGCTGACCGAGGGCACGAGCGCCGCCACGGATTCGATATAGTCCTGGCGGTAGTTGCGGTTGGTGTAATCCTGCTGCCGTACTACGGGACTGTGTTCGACGGCATAGGCCATGCACTCGTCGAGGGTCATACGCACGACGGGCTCGGCCGCATTCGGGGCGGGGTCGGACAGGGAATCCACGGCGGGATCCGCGACGATGACGGTTTGCGTTGCCGCAGTATCTGCGGCCGAAGCCCCCACGGGAGCAACGGGCGCAGCATCCGGCTGCACAGAGGCGGCGGGCAGGGATATCTGCGTCCCAGCGAGTGTCCAAAAAATTGACAGAATGAGGAGTAATAACAGTCGTTTCATCCTTGATTAGCGGGTATTGTTCGTTCGGGACATTTCGGAGCCAACCCCGTGCCAAAGAAACTAAATAACTGTATTACAAAATATTATATCACACATACAACGGACAAAGTGTAAAAAAATTTTACACCCTTGTAAATTTTGTGGACACGAAGGGACGATTTCACGATTTTAACGCTAATTTTACCGCAAAACAATCCGGAATGACCATGGCAAAAGAGGGAACGTTACTGATCGTGGACGACAACCGCAGCATCCTGGCGGCGTTGCGCCTGCTGCTGGAAAAATATTTCGCACGGGTGCTGACCCTCCCCACCCCCAACCGGCTGGCGACGACCCTGCGCGAGGAACAGATCGACGTGATACTGCTCGACATGAATTTCACGGCGGGCATCAACACCGGCAACGAAGGCATCTACTGGCTGGGCGAGATCCACGCCCGCAGGCCGGATATCAAAGTCGTGCTCTTCACGGCGTACGCCGATATCGACCTGGCCGTGAGGGCAATGCGCGACGGTGCGGTGGACTTCGTCGTCAAACCGTGGGACAACGACCGGCTGGTGGCTTCGCTGCGCAACGCCTACAATCTGGCGCGGTCGGCTCGCGAGGTGAAGCAGCTCAAGGAGATCAAGCGCGAGCTGGCCTCGGAGCAGCCGATGTTCTGGGGCGAAAGCCCCGCCATGGCGCGCATCCGCGAGATCGTGGAGAAGGTTGCGGCCACGGACGCCAACATCCTGATCACGGGGGAGAACGGCACCGGCAAGGAGATGCTGGCACGCGAGATACACAACCGCTCGGCGCGTAGCGGCGAACTGATGGTTTCGGTGGATATGGGAGCCGTACCCGAAACGCTCTTCGAGAGCGAACTGTTCGGCCATGTCAAGGGAGCCTTCACCGACGCCCGGGCCGACCGCGCCGGGAAATTCGAGGTCGCCGACCACGGCACGCTTTTCCTCGATGAGATCGGCAACCTGCCGCCCCACCTGCAATCGAAACTGCTGACGGCCATCCAGGGCGGGCGTATCTTCCGCGTGGGCAGCAACACGCCCGTCGCGGTGGACATCCGCCTCATCTGCGCCACGAACCGCGACCTGTTCGGGATGGTAGCGCGGGGGGGGGAATTTCGCGAAGACCTGCTCTACCGCATCAACACGATCCACATAGACCTGCCGCCCCTGCGGCAGCGCCGCGAAGACATCCTGCCGCTGGCGGAAATGTTCCTGAAACGCTACGCCACGAAGTACAACAAACCGATCGAGGGTTTCGACCAGGCGGCGGTGCGCGAAATGGACGAATACCCCTGGGCGGGTAACATCCGCGAGTTGCAACATACCGTCGAAAAAGCCGTCATCATGAGCGACGGAAGGCGGATCACCCCCGCCACACTGCTGCTGCGGCCGGCTCCGGCCGCAGTGCAGGCCCCGGCATTCTCGACGCTCGAAGAGATGGAGCGCGGCATGATCGGGCAGGCGATGGCGCGTTACGCAGGCAACCTGACCGAGGTGGCGCGGCAGCTGGGCATCACACGCCAGACACTCTACAACAAAATCAAACGCTACGGGTTATGAAACGCGAAGGAATAGCCTACGGCCCCGTAATCGGTTACACGGCGTTGCTCATCGCCGCTTCGGGAGCACTCGGATGGGTGGTAACGGGGTCATGGTACCCGCTGGCGATCCTGCTCGTCCCGGTGATCGGGATCGCGGCATACCGCCTCATAGGGCTTTACAGCGATTCGATACGCCGTGTAACCTTCATGTTCAACGCCATCGACAACGACGACTTCACGTTCCGCTTCCATGAAGACCCGTCGAAAGTGGACAACGGCATGCTCAACGCCGCCCTGAACCGTATCAAGGAGATCCTGGTGCGCGCCAAGGTACGCGCCGAAGAGCGGGAACGCTACTACCAGCTGATCATGGAGTACGCACGCACAGGGCTTATCACCATCAACGACGCGGGGAGCGTCTACCAGGCAAACGGCGAGGCGCTGCGCATCTTCGGGCTGCCGCGCTTGACCCACATCCAGCAACTGGAACTGCCCGCTCCCGAGGCATACCGGGTACTGACGACGATCCGCCCGGGCGAAAAGCACCATGTGTCGTGCGTGACCGAAACGGGCGAAATGGGCCTGTCGCTGGGATGTTCGCAGATCGTACTCGAAAAACGCCGGCTGCGCGTGGTGGTCGTGAGCGACATCAACAGCGAGCTGAGCGAGATGCAGATCGAATCGTGGAGCAAGCTGACGCGCATCCTGACGCATGAAATCATGAACTCGCTCGCGCCGATCACCTCCCTGAGCGACACGCTGCTGCATATCGACCGGACGATGAATGCCGATGTGGCGCACGGGCTGGATACGATCTCGGCCACGAGCCGGCGGCTGATGGCCTTCGTTGAGAATTTCCGCAGGTTCACGAAGATCCCGGCGCCCCAGAAAGCACCCTTCGAGGTGCGGGAACTGCTGGAGCACGCCATGACACTGATCGCTACGGAGGGCATCCGCATCCGGCTCGACGTCGAGCCGGCGGACACGATGATCTATGCCGACCAGATGCTGGTCGGACAAGTGGTGGTGAACCTGCTCAAGAACGCCCGCGAAGCGGTAGGGACACGGCGGGACGCCTGCATCGAAATCACGTCGCGCATAGACCCGCAGGAAAACGTGGTCATCGAAATAAGCAACAACGGCGGGGCGATCCCCGCCGAAGTAACCGAAAATATCTTTACGCCTTTCTTCACGACCAAACCCGACGGATCGGGCATCGGCCTGAGTGTCTCGCGCCGCATCATGCAGCTGCACAACGGCTCGCTGCGCCTGACGGCCAATACGGACAACCGGGTGACCTTCACGCTCCTGTTCGGATAGACGCCCGTAATGCGCCGTATTCCGTCCCGGCGAACTTCCGGGTCACGGAATCCAGCGGGGACAGCCCCGCCAAAACAATGCCTGGCCGGGAACGGCACCCCACAGGAACGGGACAGCAATACCCTACCGCGGCAGTGGCACCGAGATCGTCCGCGCATCGAGGAACGCATCGGGGAAGGAACCGTTGTTCCAGGCCTGGCCGTTCGAGATGGTGAAATGCCGTCCCAGCCGCAATGTATTGTTGTCGATCACAGTGACACGTGAGGGCAGGTTCTCCTTATGGATCACCACCACCGAAGTCATCGAGACGGCCGGCTTGACCTTCATCGGCGCAGCGGTCCGGAAGTCGGTTTTCCACGGCGACATGTGGGCCAGCGAGTCGGGAACGGACATCTCGACCCGAAGCGAATCGGGAAGCCTGAAACTGCCGGTACGGGTCGAATCGGGCCGCACGAGCCGGAACCGACCCGGCTCCTGCGCCGAAAGCGAAAACGCCGCGAACAAGGCGACGGCGATCATAAACATCCTTTTCATAACTTTCCTTCTATTTTCTGTTGCACTTTTCCTAAAAAACCTCCCGCAGAATCCGGACCGACTGCACGGCGCTGATGGCGTCGAGGTGGTACCCGAAATAGACCAGCACGGCGTTGAGAAACTCGACCCGCTGGCCGCGGTTGAGACCGATCTCCGAGAGACAGCGCACGTCGCACTCCAGAAAATCGCGCAACATGCAGGCGCACTCCCTGTTCATATAGCTAACGTGCGCGGGCCGGGTTTTCGTATAAAGCCCCTCACGGATATCGAACCAATCGTCGGAGGCGTATTCGTTGCCGGGACAAAACCCCAGAAACCGGCTCAGGTTGGCGAGAAACCACAAATGGAAATTGGCCACGCCCTCGTCCATCGAGTCGAGCGCCCCGACGCAGTTCCACACGAAGTCGAAAAGCGCTTCGTTGGGTTCGTCGTACTCCCTGACGAGGCGGTACAAAACCTCTGCCATGAAGAGCGCCATGGTCGATTTGCGCACGTCGAAAGGCAGACTCTGCAAGACGAATCCGCCCCGCACCTCCTTGAAGCGGTGCATCTGCTGCCGCGGCGATTCCAGCCCCTCGAATTCGACGGGAAACATCGGCTGGAACAGCGCCAGCTTCGAACCGCGTCCATTGCGGCTGCGCACGCCCTGCACCATGTAACTGCGGCGGCCGCCGGCGTCGGTCAGGAGGTAGACGACCATCGATGAATCGCCGTATTTGAGCGTATGGAGAACTACCCCGCGCCCCTTGTACGTCTTCAACCTACTCCTTGCGTACGTGTACCGTCACCCAGCCCTCCTTCACCGCCGTAGCAACGGGCCTGAGTCCCAGTTTTTCGGCGCAGGCCGTGATCGCCGGAACGTCGGGTTCCAGAAATCCGCTCATCACCAGATCGCCTCCGGCGTCGAGCGCGGCGGCATAGACCGGCATGTCGGCCAAGAGGATGTTGCGGTTGATGTTGGCCAGAATGAAACCGTAATGCCGTCCGGCGATGCGGCGCACGTCGCCCAGCATCGGCGTAATGCGATCCGCGACACCGTTGGCGGCGATGTTCTCGCGGCAGTTGGCGTCTGCCCAGTCGTCGATATCGACCGCATCGACGTGCTCCGCGCCGCATTTGGCGGCGACGATCGACAGCACGCCCGTGCCGCTGCCCATGTCGAGTCCCCGGCGACCCGCGACGCCCAGATCGAGCACGGCGCGCGAAACGAGCCACGTAGTGGCGTGGTGTCCGGTCCCGAACGACATCTTGGGCATGACGACCACCTCCATGACCCCTTCGGGGGCGGGATCGTGGAACGGCGCACGGATCAGCAGGCGGCCTTCGACATCGACGGCCGGGAAATTGCTCTCCCATACGGCGTTCCAGTTCTGGGTCTCGATGGCGATATAACGTCCCTGCACGCCGTAGCGGGCGAGCAGGGCATCGACCCCGGCTTTGCAGTCGGCCAGCCGCTCCTGCGGAATGTAGGCTTTGAGCGTCCCGTCTTCGGTTTCGAAGCTCTCGAAGGGATAGTCGGCCAGCTCGGCGGTGAGTATTTCGGCCTGCTCATCCTCCGAAAAGGCAATATTCAACGCTATATAGTTCATATTATGTAAAATTTATATATCTTAGCCCGGACAAAGTTAGCGATAATCTCGGAATATAGCAGGCAAAGGATGGCAGAAAATACGAAAAAGTGGGAAGAGACGGGACGTCGTTACCGGACCTATATCAAACTCGAAAAACGTCTCTCGCAAAACACCGTGGAATCGTACATGCGCGACCTGCGCCAGTTCGCGCACTTCATCCTCCGCCAGTACGACGTCGCTCCCCGCAAGGTCGAGGGAACGATGATCGAGCGCTACATGGCATGGCTCTACGACCGCGGACGCGAAAAGACCTCGCAGGCCCGCTGCCTGTGCGGCATCCGCAGTTTCTTCAACTTCCTGCTGGTAAACGATCAGATCGAGACTTCGCCCGCCGAGTTCGTCGATACGCCCAAATTCGGACGCCCGCTGCCCGACATCCTCACCACCGACGAGATCGACAGCATCATCGCCACGGTCGACATGCGCTCGACCAAAGGGCTGCGCGACAGCGCCATGCTCGAAGTGCTCTACTCGTGCGGCCTGCGCGTCTCCGAGCTGACCTCGCTGCGGCTTTCGGACCTCTTTTTCGGCGAAGGATACATCCGCGTCATCGGCAAAGGCAACAAACAGCGGCTGGTTCCGATCAGCAACACGGCGCGGGACAAGATACAGCGGTATCTCGAAGAGCGGCGCAGCGCACGTTCGGGAGAGGAGACGGTATTCCTCAACAACCGCGGCGGACAGCTCACGCGCGTGATGGTCTTCACGATCCTCAAGCGGGCCGTCGAGCGCGCGGGCATCGACAAGCACATCAGCCCCCATACTTTCCGCCACTCGTTCGCCACGCACCTGCTCGAAGGGGGCGCAAGCATACGTCAGGTGCAGGAGATGCTGGGACACGAGAGCATCCTCACCACCGAAATCTACACCCACCTCGACAGCGACCACCTGCGCCGCACGCTCGAAGAGCACTTGCCGATATAAGCCGTCGGGAGTCAGGAGGAAAAGGCGGGTGCAGCCCTCCCGGACAGGATAAACCGCATACGCAGGCGCAAACTGAACCGCCGTTCGCACGGAAAAAACCACACTCGCCCATAGAAAACAGCGAAGCCGGGGATCGAACCCCGGCTTCGTCGTTTTGCGGCGCAGAAGCGTCATTCGCCCTGCACGCAGTCGTAGACAAGAATATTGGCCCGGCGGTTGCCCGACGATCCGTCGCGGCACGCCACGCCCAGATAGAGTTTGCCGCCACGCACCTTCAGGCTCTCGCCCTCGGCATAGCCCGTGGTCGTAAGTCCCGCGGCGGCAAGTCCCGCCTTGTCGGCGACGGCCGCCACTTCGGTACGCGGCACGACGATCTTGCCGCTGTAGTTGAAGACCGTGACATAGGCTTTCGATTCGAACGAATCGGCGCCCGTCTCGACGGCGTTGCCTTCGTAGAAGTAGACGTAGTTGCCCGCCACTTCGTGTCCCTGATGCGAATAGGAGTAGACGTCGTTCTCCTTGTCCGACCCGGCGGGCACCGAAAAACCGCCCAGCACGCGGCAGTCGTTCAGGTCGCGGGCCTCGATCTCGCGGGTCACGGGTTCGCTGCCCGCCGAACCGACCGTCACCGTCGCCGTCATCTTCTTGAGCGGCAGGGTCAATGCTTCATCGAGGTCGAAAATCCAGAAGTAGCGCACGCCCGACCTGCGCGAACCGATGAGCAGGCGGCGCGCCCCGAAGTCGATCGAGACCTGCTGGTCGTACTGTCCGTCCTTGTTGAGGAAAAAGGTCTCTCCCGCATAGCCGGCGTCGGAGGTCGCGCCCGGAACGAATTCGACCCGCGACACGGACCAGTTGTCACCGTATTCGCCGCTTTTGTCCACCGAGGCGTTGCTGTTGAGCCAGATGTAGGTCTTGCCGTCGGAAGCCTCCTCGGCGACGATCTGCGTGCCGTGGCCGAAGTATTTGAGGATCATGTAGTCGGTCTGCGCGTTCAGCCCCGGACCCGCGGCGCGGCAGATGTTGAGCGTCGCGCCGTCGGAGCCGACCTGCGAATAATAGATGCTGCCGCTTTCGGTCAGGTCGAAGCCCTGCATGATGCGCCGGGGAGCGTACAGCAGTACGTTTTTGCTGTAGATAAGCTCATCGGAGAGCGGGGCCGCGAGCGCAGCCGAAGGATCGAGCGGCGGCTCCTGCAACGTGGCGACCGTACAGCGGGCCGAGTAGCTGCGGTAGCGGGCCGTAATGACGGCCGTGCCGAAGGCGCGGAGCGTCACCAGTCCGGTTTGATCGACCGTGGCGACCGTCTGGTCGGAAGAGCTCCACTTGAGCGTGACTCCGGCATCGGCGGGACGGGTCGCGGCGACCAGTTGGAACGACTGCCCGACGGTAAGTTCCAGATCCTTCTCGTTGAGTTTGAGCGACGTGATCTGCACCGGCCTGTCGTCCGAGGAGCATCCGGCGCCCGCTGCGGCCGAAACGACGGCCAGCAACAGCAGAGTGAGGTATTTTTTCATACTGTTCGTTGTTTTCATCAATTCATGTTCTCATCGACGACCGACACCGAGAAGGTGCCCTTCAGGCGCGTCGAACCGCCTCCGCCCGTAGTGATCGTATTGTTCGCCGTGATGCGCACGTTGGCCGAAACCCGGTAGCGTATCCAGAGCGTACCCGAATTGATCGTAAGATCGACGGGGAAATCGTACGAGAAATAACCCGTATTCTCGCCTTCGAAAAGCGGACTGTCGTAGGCGCGGACATGGTAGGTCACCTCGGTATTGTTGAAGGTTCCGCTCTTCGCGCCGCCGGCCTGCCGCCAAGTCTGCCCGTCGGCCGAATACTCGATCAGGAAGAACCCCGCCGAAGAACCCGAACCGCCGATGCTGCCCGTACAGTTGATCTTCGTGCCGGAGACAAGGTATTTCACCGGAATCTTCTGCAGCCAGTAATCGCCGGTATAGAGCCCCTTGAGATAGGCGTGCCCGTCGTTGTAGCCCCAGCTGTTGACCGCCGAAGCCGTCTTGGCATCGGCTTCGACAACCGTGATGTAGGCGCGGCCGTCCTCCGAAACCAGACTGTGCGACGCGGTTACCCAGTCGGGCTGCCGGGCTTTCAGGGCATTGACGTCCTCGGTACTGCCCTTGACGGGACAGAACTCCCACGTCACGGGAAGCCCCTCGATCGGCATTTCGCTCATGGCGTACACCTTGGCGCGGGCCGTACCGATCTGCACGCCGTCCACCGACACGGCGAAGGCCGCATAGCCCGGCACGGTCGGCGTTCCCGCAATGTCGAGCGCCACCGTATCGCCGCCGTTGACGAGCGACACCGAAGCGCCGGCCACCGAAAGGCCCTGCGAATCGCCGCCCAGGGCGCAGCTCACGTCGATCGTTTCGTCGCCATAGGCATTGGCGTAGGTGAAGCAGAGGCGCGCTTTGGACGGCTCCTGCTCGATGAGGTTGCCTTCGACATAGGGCGCGCCGTAAACGACGGCGCCGTCGGCCTGCGTGACCGTGATCGGATATTGCCTGCCGCCGCTTTCGAGGTAGATGGTCGCGGTGCGCTCGGCGGAACGGTTGTGCGTGGCCGAAACGGCGATCCACTCGAACGCGCCGCTGCCGACGCCTTCGGAGGGAGAGGTCGAAAGCCATCCGGCGTCTTCGGGAATCACGGTTCGCCAGCTGCCGTTGCAGCGGAGCGTGATCTGCTTGGACGAGGCCAGACAGCTGGCGAAGCGGATCGAATCCGTCTCGCGGACCAGATAGCTGTCATCGTCGTCGCTGCACGCCGTCGTCAGCGCCGCGCACCCGGCGGCCAGCAGCAAAAACTGATATATTCGTTTCATGATTTTCATTTTTCAGGTTCGCAATCGTTTATTTCTTCCAGCCCGGATTCTGGCCCAGCGCGGGATTGTCGTTGAGGGCCGTGGTCGGGATCGGCCGCACGTACTTCTTGTCGTCCCACTTGCGGTTCATGCGGATGTAGCACTCGATATAGCCGCTGTCGCCGTCGGTAAGCGCATAGTCGCCGCCCAGCACCCGGTAGGTCACGCCCGGCTCCGTCACCGGGGGATTTTCACGCACGAAGCAGACGTCGCCCGAACCGTCGCCGTCCATGTCGTAGACCTTGCCCAGCTCGCCTACATAGACCCCGTACCACGGGCGTTCCAGCAGCCGTCCCATACCCCAGCGCATGTCGTCGTCCCAACGGCAGTTTTCGAGCAGCAGTTCGATTCCGCGTTCGCGGCGGATCTCCAAGATGGCCATGTCGGTCGTGGTGTTGAGGAAGTATTCGGCCATGTAGGGATCGTAGGCCGAAGGCATCGCGCCGTCCACCCCGGCGCGTTCGCGCAGGAGTTTGATCGTGGCGTTCCAGACCGTCTCGCTGAATTCGCCCAGTTCGGCCTTGGCCTCGGCGTAGTTGAGCAGCACCTCGGCATAGCGCAGGATCGGAATGCAGGTGGCGCAGGGAGCCGTATTGCTGTCCATCGAAGTGTCGTCGATGACCCACTTGATGGGCTGGTAGCCCGTCACGCAGTAGCCGAAATCGGGGGCGTAGGGCGTATTGACGTTGTTGTTCCTGCGCGTATAGCCCGGATAGCGGATGCTCTGCATCAGGCGGTAGTCGCGGTTTTCGAACTCGTCGGCAAAAAGGGTTTTCTCATACCCCGCCTTGTCGGTGAAACGGCTGCCGTCCCGGTTGAGGTAGGTATTGACGAACTGGCGCGTGAGCGAGTAGCTGCCGTACTGCATATTCACGAAATAGGTATTGAGGATATGCGTGGCGTTGAGCGAAGCGTCGTAGGCGCGCGCCCAGATGACCTCGCCGGAGGCGACGCTCTCGCTGGTGAACAGACTCCGGTATTGCGTGGCGACCTTGGCCGGATCGGAAACCAGCGCATATTTGCCCTCGCCCATCAGCGTTTCGCAGGCGTCGGCGCAGGCCCGGAGGTACATCTCCGACTCGTCGGCCGTCCACGGCTTGCCGGTCGAGGGATCGTTCGCGTGGTATTTGCGGAAAGTGCCCTCGTAGAGACAGCAACGGGCCTTGAAGGCCAGCGCCACGTTGCGGGTGATGCGCACCGAATTGACTTCGAGCTTGGCGTTGGTGATGCAGTGCGTCGAGGCGAAATCGAGGTCTTCGAGCACCTTGCGCATGACGTATTCCCGCGAATCGCGCGGCTTGTAGAGCGCCTCGCGGTCGTTGGCGTCGATCTCCCTGTCATACCACGGCACGGCCCCGAAGGTCTTGACCTTGTTCATGTAGAAATAGGCGCGCCAAAAGCGTGCGACGCCTTCGTAATGGTCGAGAATCGCCTCGCCGGCCGCAGCCCGGCGGAAGTTGCCGAGGAAGTAGTTGATGTTGCGCAGGTCCTCCCAACTGCCCGTAGACCAGCCCGACTGGTCGTCGGCGTCGAAGTTATCGGTGAGGTCCTGCCACTCACCGCGCCAAGCCATGTAGTCGGCGCGGGCGTCGCCCGTGGCCACGGAAATGGCGGTCGGGATCATGGTTTGCAGAAATCCGTTGGCATAGGCCTCCAGATCGCTCTCGTTGCGGAAATAGGAGGGAGCGTTGATCTTATTGGGGTCTCCGGCGGTCAGGAAATCCTCGCAGGAGACAAGCCCCGCGGCGACCGACAGAATCAGAAACAGCTTTTTCATCGTTTGCATGGTTTGAGAATTAGAACGTGAGGTTGAGACCCAGCGTCACGGTGCGCAGCATCGGATAGCTGTAACCGTCGCCCTCGGCCGTACGGAAGTCGGAGTCGCCCGCGTTGATGACTTCGGGGTCGTAGTTGTCGCAGTATTTGAACATCGGCGAGGAGGTCCAGAGGTTCTCGCCCGAAACATAGACCTTCAGCCCCTTGATCCGCATCTTGCGGCAGATATGGGCCGGGAAGGTGTAATCGACGGTCAGGTTTTTCAGGCGGATGTACGACACGTCCTGCATGTAGCGGTCGTTGGGCGTGGTCAGCACGCGGTTAACCGAGCTTTCGTTGGTCTGGTAAGCCGAATAGCGGGGCCAGTAGGCCGTGTCCCAGTTGTCCAGCTCCTCGCTGTAGACGTTGCTGCCCGTATGGGCCTTGAGCATGTAGCCGAACGGACGGTTGTACTGCCCCCAGAAGTAACCCGAATCGTAGCGCGGATACCAGTTCTTCTTGGCGACGCCCTGCCAGAAGGTCGAAATGCCGATGCCGTTCCAGTTCAGATTGACATTGATGCCGTAATGGTAGCGGGCCGAGGTGTTGCCGATGACGGTCAGGTCGCCGTGGTCGGAGAGCGTCTTGGCGCCCTGATCGATCTTGCCGTCCTCGTTCAGGTCGGCGAACTTGACCTGACCGGGGCGCGTCACCTTGTCGGAGGATTGCAGGAAGGACTGCGTGGCGTGGGAGTCGATGTCGTCCTGATCGCGGAAAAGCCCTTCGACACGGTAACCCCAGATTTCGCCCAGCTCCATGCCTTCGTAATAGTCGTCGAGGTTGCCCGTGGGGTTGATGTATTTGGTCACCCACGTACGCGAATCCCAGACCATCGCCTTGACGCCGTAGCGGAACTCCTTGCCGGCCAGTCTGAAGCTGTCGCGCCAGCCTACGGAGAGCTCCCAGCCATTGGTCTTCAGCGAGGCGTTGTTGCCCTTGGGGGCCGCCGTGCCGTACACGGCGGGCAGGCTCACGCCGACGGTGTACATATCGGTCGTATAGCGGCGGTACCAGTCGAAGCCCATCGTCAGGCGGTTCTTGAAGAGGTCCAGATCGGCGCCGACGTCGTACGTGGTCGAGGTCTCCCACGTGAGCGAGAGCGGAATGGCGCCCGGAGCGACGGTGTAGGTTCCCAGCGCATTGCCGATGACCACGGTCGAGGACTTGAGGGTCATGTAGTCGATATACTTGTAGGGGTCGATGTTGCCGTTGCCCATCGAACCGGCGGAAAGGCGGATCTTGAAGTTGTCGAGCCAGCCCTCGGACCACCCCATGAACTTCTCTTCGGAGAGCCGCCAGCCCACCGAAGCCGAGGGGAAGAAGCCCCACTTCGAATTCTGGGGGAATTTCGACGAGCCGTCGTAGCGGCAGCTGAACTCGGCGAGGTAGCGCCCCTTGTAGCCGTAATTGGCGCGGAAGAAGGCTCCGACGTAGCTCCAGTCGTAACCGCCGACCGTGGGGTCGCTCGTCACGCCGTCCATCAGCCCGAAACTGGGCTTCGAAGGAACGGTCAGCCCCTCGCGCTTGACGGTCAGGGTGCGGTATTTCTTCTTTTCGAGATTCCAGCCGCCCAAAAGTTTGAGCGAGTGGTCGTCGCCCAGTTTGGGGGTGTATTCCGCATAGATGTTGCTCGAAACATAGTTCATGTCGTAACGGACGTTCTGGAGCGTGCTGCCCTGACTTTCATTGACCGTGATGGTCGATTCGGGTCCGGTATAGCCGGTGTACATGTTGGTCACGCGTTCGCGCGTGTTGCGCGAAAAGAGGTAAGACAGGTCGCCGGAGACCTTGAGCACGTCTTTCACGAGGTCGATCTCGACGCCGAGCTTGTCCTTGAGCGTGAATTTATCCTCCTGCTGGTAGCTCGTCCCTTCGGCGAACCCGGCGTAACCGTTCAGCACGGCGGCATAGGTCCACGTGCCGTCGGGATTGGTAATCAGGCTGACGGGCTGGCCGGAGTGTTCGACCATGCGCGGCACGAGCTGGTTGCTGTAGTAGAGCATCGGCTGGTGGTAGTCCACGACCGTGAAGTCCATGTTGTTGTTCAGACGCAGCCACGGGCGGATGCGCACGCTGCCTTTGGCCCGCACGTTATACTGCTTGTAGCGTTCGTCGCCGACGCGGTAGATGCCGTCCTGATCGTAAAAGCGGCCCGAAACGTAATAATCGGCGTTTTTGCCGCCGCCCGAAATGCTCAGGTTGTGCTCGTGCGAATAGTTCACGTCCTTGTAGAAGGCTTTGGTCCAGTCGGTATTGCCGAAATATTCGTATTTGCCGTTGTCGTTGATGCGCACGCGTTCGAGCGAGGGATCCGTACTGCGGCGGGCGAGTTCCCGGTACCACGAATCGGAATAGGGCACGATGTTGTTGATCGTCGAATTGAGCTCCTTCGAACCGTTGTAGTAGCCGTTCCATGCGTTGATATAACCCGTCGTCCACTCGTAACCGTCGGTCACGAGGTTGGGCTTGACGGTGCGCGAGTGGATTGAGAAACTGCCGCTGTAGGTGACGTTCACCTCGCCTTCGGAAGCCGACTTGGTAGTCACGAGAATCACGCCGAAAGCGCCGCGGGCGCCGTAAATGGCGGCCGACGATGCGTCCTTGAGCACCGATACGCTGGCGATGTCCTGCGGATTGACCGTTTCGAGGTCGCCCTCGACACCGTCGATCAGCACCAGCGCTCCGCCGCCCGAACCGATCGAGCCGGTACCGCGAATGTCGATGGTCGCCGCGCGCGAAGGCTTGCCGTCGCGCATCGAGATATTGAGGTTGGGGATGGCGCCCTGCAGCGAACGCGAGACGCTCGGATTGGAGCGTTCGGCGAACTGCCTGCTGTCCACCTGATCCACGGCGCCGATCAGGTCGCGGCGCTTGACCGAACCGTAGCCCACGACGACCACCTCTTCGAGGATCTGCTTGTTCTCGCGCAGCGTCACGTCGAGCGTACTCCGGGCGCCGACCTCCTCTTCGAGGGTCTGGAATCCCAAGTACATGAAGACCAGCACGGCGCCGCTTCCGGAAACGGAGAGCGAGTAGCGGCCATCGGCATCGGTGGAGGTGCCCGTAAGGGTGTTTTTCACCAGCACGCTCACGCCGGCCAGCGGTTCGCCCTGCTCGTCGGTCACACGGCCGGCGACGGTCTGCTTCCGCTGCTGCGCGGCGCTGCGCGCAGCCGGCGCATCGGACTGCGGAGGCGCGGACAGAGCAACCACCTTGTCCTTGATCTTATAGGAAATGCCGGTGCCGGCGAATACCGAAGCCAGCATCTCGTCGAGCGTCGAGCCGTTCAGCGCGACGTCCACATGGGGCAGGGTCCGTTCGCCGAGCGAAGTTTCATAGGAAAAGACCACGCCCGTCTGTTGGGTGAAAGCCGTCACCACCTCGCGCAGGGGAGCGTTGCGCAGCGACAGTTTCAGATCGTGGCGCTGCGCGGCGAAAGCGGCGTCGGCATCGGCCGCCGCGAACGACGGGAGCGTCAGGCCGGCGCATAACAGAGCCGCACACCACCCTTTCAGGAGTGAAGTAATCGATTTTTTCATTATGTTTCAGATTAGAATAAAGGAAGAAGTTTGTTTTAAGGCCGGTCCGAACGGCGGGTTCGGACTAAAGGATAGCAAAAGACTCTTGTTCCATAGGCTGAGCGGATTTGGGGTTGGGTTACTATTTATCGATTCAGCTGAATTATTTCGAAACGACAGCCCGACACGAACTGCAGCAGCTCCACGACGTCTTCGACCGAAGCGTCCTTCTGGAAACTGAAATTGTAGCGTTCGCCGGGTATCTGCTGCGCCCCGATGCGCAGGCTTACGCCGTAGGTCCGTTCGATGCGCGCGACGATTTCGGGCAGCGTGGCATTGTCGAGGGTGACGACCCCGTAACGGATCAGCAGCAGGTCGCCCACGGGCACTTCGTCGACTTCGAGCAGCTCGGCCTCGGCGTCATAGACGGCCTGCTGGCCGGGATGCAGGCAGATCAGGTTGCGGCCGCCGGCGTGCTGCAGGGCCACGGAGCCTTCGGCCAGCGTGGCTTCGGCGACCGGTTCGCCGCTGAAGGAGCGGACGTTGAAGACCGTGCCGAGCACGTGGACCCGGAATGCGGGCGCGGTGACGACGAAGGGTTGTCCGGCATCGTGCGTGACGTCGAAATAGGCCTCGCCGTCGAGTTCGACATTGCGGCCGTCGATGCGGAACGTATCGTCGTAGGAGAGCGTCGTACCGGGGCTGAGCCAGACGTCGGTGCCGTCGGGCATGGCCACGTGCATGGCCACGGTATCGGCGTTGTGGAAACGATGGACGAAAGGTGCGGTGGCGACCCGGTAGGTCATGAAAGCCGCGGCGAGCGCCACGGCGACGATTGCCGCCGCTGCAAAGCGGCGCAGCGGAATACGACGGCTCCTGCGGAGCGGAGCGTCGGCGCCGAGAGCGTCGATCCGCCGGTTGAGGCTGTTGAGCGAACGCACGAAACGGGCCTGCAGCTGCGTATCGGGACGCTGCATGCGGCCGCGCTGCCAGACGGCGCGCAGCTCGGCAAAGGTACGGCGGTTGTCGTCGCTGCTGCGAATCCACGCCAGCAACGCCTGCTCCTCCTCAGCAGTCGCAGTGCCGGAGAAGTAGGCGGTGAGCAGTTGCTCGTCGAAACGGGCGGTCGTGTCGTCTTGTTTCACGGTTCGGAATATTGGGTTTCTACCCTAAATACACCTCGCCGGGGCAAATCACCTATGCAAAAATGAAAAATTATCTGCCAAGAATATACATTGTCAAGAGAATCAGCATCTTATAGTGACTTAATTTTTGTCGGAGCTGCTTCAGGGCATTGTAGATATGGTTTTCGACGGTCGAAAGCGTAATGCCCAGCCGTTCGCTGATCTCACGGTTCGAAAGTCCTTCGATATGGCTCATGCGGAACACCTCGCGGCACTTGGGCGACAACGACTCGACCGCCGCATCGATTTGGCCGGCGATCTCCTGCGAGTAGAGTTTGCGGATCACCTCGCTGTCGTCGGGATCGTAATGGGCGTAACAGCTCTGTTCGATCTGCTGCGCCACCCACGACCGGTAGGCCGTGGCGTTGGCGCCCTTCTTGAGGGCGTTGAGCGAAGCGTGGTAGACCGAGCGGAGCAGGTAGCCCTGCAGCGTGCCGTCGTCGCGCAGGTTGTCGCGGCGGAGCCACACGCGCACGAAGACGTCCTGCACGACATCCTCCGCCCCGTCGTCCCCGACGAACAGACCGGCATAATTGACGAGCGACGCCCAGTAGATGCCGTAAAGTTCGTTGAAAGCGCCGCGGTCGCCGGCTTTCACCCTTGCTATCAATGTCGAATCTTCCACTTCGGTTCCGGTTAGACGTTTACAAAGATAGGGCTTTTTATCGTTTGTCCAAAAATGCCGCATCCCCGGCCGGCACATCCGGCCGCAGGGGCTGAAAGTACGGAAAAATACGTTTTCGCAGGCGTCAGGGCGTGTCAAACATACTTTTTGTGCATGGATGCGGACTGTTTTCCCGGCAAGATGACTTAAATTTGTACTGTTTGAAACGATATATTAACCTGATAATAACCGAAACATGAAGAAAAACATTCTCCTGACCGCCGCGGCCCTGCTGACAACTCTGGCAGGCGCGGCCCAGTGGCAGCCCGCAGGCGACCGCATCGGCACCGAGTGGGGCGAAAAACTCGACCCGCAGAACGTACTGCCCGAATACCCGCGTCCGCAGATGACGCGCACGCAGGTGCAGGACGGCTGGCAGAACCTCAACGGACTTTGGAATTACGCGATTCTCCCGATGGGAGAGACGCCCGAAAAATACGACGGGCAGATTCTGGTGCCGTTCGCCGTGGAGTCGAGCCTCTCAGGGGTCGGCAAGCGTCTGGGCGACCGGAACGAACTCTGGTACAACCGCACCTTCACGATCTCCCCGAAATGGAACGGCAAACGCGTGCTGCTGCACTTCGGCGCAGTGGACTGGAAAGCCGACGTTTGGGTGAACGGCGTCTGCGTGGGAACGCACACCGGCGGCTTCACGCCGTTCGAATTCGACATCACGGCGGCGCTCAAGAAGGGCGACAACGAGCTGAAGGTACGCGTATGGGACCCCACCGACGCGGGCTGCCAGCCCCGCGGCAAGCAGGTAAACCGTCCCGAAGGCATCTGGTACACCCCCGTGAGCGGCATCTGGCAGACGGTATGGCTCGAAGCCGTGCCGCAGCAGTACATCAGGAACATCCGAACCACGCCCGACCTCGACCGCAAACTGTTTCGCGTGGAGACGGCCGCCTGCGGCGCGCAGCCGGGCGACGTGATCGAAGTGCGTCTTTACGACAACGGCACGAAGGTAGCCGAGGGCCGTGCGCTCAGCGGTGCGCCCGTGGAGCTGAACGTGGCGGAGCCTAAGTTGTGGAGTCCCGCATCGCCGTTCCTCTACGATATGGAAGTGGCGCTGGTGCGCAACGGCAGGAAGGTGGACGAGGTGCAGAGCTACACGGCGATGCGCAAATTCTCGATCGGCCGCGACGAAAACGACATCGTACGTCTGGAGCTGAACAACGAACCGCTGTTCCAGTTCGGTCCGCTGGATCAGGGCTGGTGGCCCGACGGACTCTATACCGCCCCGTCGGACGAAGCGCTGGCGTTCGACGTCGTAAAGACCAAGGAGCTGGGTTACAATATGATCCGCAAGCACGTGAAGGTCGAACCGGCGCGCTGGTACTACCATTGCGACAAGCTGGGCATGATCGTATGGCAGGATATGCCCAACGGCGACCAAGGTCCCCAGTGGCAGATGCACAACTACTTCAACGGCGCGGAGAAACACCGCTCGGCAGAGTCGGAAGCCAACTTCCGCAAGGAGTGGAAAGAGATCATCGACTGCCTCTACTCGGTTCCCTCGATCGGCGTATGGGTGCCCTTCAACGAGGCGTGGGGACAGTTCAAGGCTCCCGAAATCGCCGAATGGACCAAGGCTTACGACCCTTCGCGTCTGGTCAATCCCGCCAGCGGCGGCAACCACTACCTGACGGGCGACATCCTCGACACGCACCACTATCCGCACCCGCGCATGACGCTGCTCGACACCAACCGCGCGACGGTGCTGGGCGAATACGGCGGCATCGGGCTGGTGATGAAAGAGCACCTTTGGGAACCCGACCGCAACTGGGGCTATGTCCGCCTGAACTCGCCCAAGGAGGTGACGGACGAATACGAGAAATACGCCGACATGCTCTACAAGCTGATCGGGCGCGGATTCGCAGCGGCAGTCTACACGCAGACGACCGACGTCGAAGTGGAAGTGAACGGCCTGATGACCTACGACCGCAAGGTGATGAAGGTCGAGCCGGAGCGCATCCGCAGGATCAACGAACGCATCTGCAATGCGCTGAACAAATAGGACGAGAAACATCCGAAACGAAAGGAGGAGGTCTTTGCGGGCCTCCTCCTTATTTTATATTACAGGATTCTCCGTATCCGGGACGCCGGGGTCAGACGCATCGTATCGTAGTCGAGTCCCGAAATGGCCGTCAGTCCGCAGCGGCGGCCGGGCGCTACTTCGCCCAGCTCGGCATCCATATCCAATGCCCGCGCACCGCCTTCGGCAGCCCACGAAAGCAGTTCCGGCAGCGGCACCTCCGGGAACATGCGCATCTCTTCGAATACCGACAGCCGGTCGTTCGAGGCCAGCGAGTCGGTGCCCAGACAGATGTCGAGCCGGTTGCGGCGCAGCAGTTCGACGGGCGGTTCGAGACGCGAAATATAGCGGTTGGAGCGGGGGCAGAGACACCACCGGACGGGAGCCGTGAAATGGTTCATGACGACGTCGATGTCGCGCTGCGTAACGCAGCAGTTATGCACCAGTATCACGCGGCGGTCGCGGGGTACGCTTGCGACGAGCCGTTCGGCAGGAGAGCCGTAATGCAGGAAGTCGCAGGTGAAGCCGACTTTCCGGTACCACTCCCAAAGCGGGCCGCGGCGGGCGAAAAGCTCGGATTCGGCGGGCGACTCCATGAAATGGACCGACAACGGCGCGTCGCCCTCAGCGGCGATCGCCCGCAGGGGCGCATCCTGCACCGAATAGAGCGAATGGGGCGTCAGCGAGGTATGCGGATGGCGGAGCAGGGGCCGCACGGAGTCGGCCGACGCCAGACGCAAACCGAAAAATTCGATGAATGTATGATAGGCGACGCGGCTGAGCTCTTTGACGGAGAAGGTTGTATCGCCGTTGGAGATGTCGCCGACGGCCTGCACTCCGGCCTGCCACATGGCGGCGTCGGCCGCCGCTACGGCCCGCAGCCGCTCTTCGGGGCCGAACCGCTCCCGGACCTGTCCCATGGCTCCGGCGAAACCCGCAAAACCGCACCCTTCGGGAATCGCGCCGCGCAGGTAGGAGAGTTCGAGGTGGCAGTGGGCATTGACCAGTCCCGGCGCCAAAACACCGGAGTAGAACTCGGTGCCCGGCATACGGTCGGGTTCGGAGCAGGTCCCCACCGAGAGAATACGACCGTCCGCCGCAACTTCGACGAGCGGGTTGCGGACGAGTCCCTGCGGCGTCCAGAGCAGGTTAGAGGCTATCCGCCGGGATAGCTGCGCGGAAGAATTCATCGGCGAAAATACGGATGTCGAGCTGCTGCATGTAGAGGCTGTCCACAGCGGCGGAGGTTTCGGGCGTATAGTCGATCTTCAGGTCACTGACCGTCAGCGAAGGACGCTGGGGCTTCCCGCGGAACTCGATGAAATCGACCCATAGCCGCCGGTGGGTGGTATCGACCGTAAAGCGGCGGGTGAAATTCTCCTGCCGGTCGCGGCGCAGGGTCGTCGTATAGACGTTGGTGCGGGTGCTGTCGCGGCGTTCGAGCCACACTACGCCCCGCAGGCCCTTTTCGTTGTGGTCGAGCGAATCGACGAGGTATTTGAGGCTCAGGTTGTACTCGCCGTGCCGCACGTCTACGGAGAACCGCAGGCGGGCCGTATCGCGCAGCGAGCCGACGCGGATCAGCGAGTCGGCATAGACCGTGCGGGTGAAACTCCGGCGGGCGACGTTGTCGATCGTGTCGAGGACGGCGACTTCGCGGTTGTAATATTTGCCCTCGGCTTCGAGCATTTCGATCGCCAGCTCGACCACGTCACCCAGACGGGCGCTCTTGCGTTTCGAGAAGTTGCCGATGGTGTAGTAGACGTCCTCGGTGGTATAGCCGTAACCGGCGAAGATCGGTTCGTAGATATTCAGCGAGTCGATGTCCACCTGTTCGCTGCCGATATAGGCGTTGGCGAGGAAAGCGTCGTGAAAAATCTGCGCCAGTTTCCTGTCGGGAATGATCTTGTGGCGGGCGCAGGCTCCGGCCAGAACGAGCAGGAACATGCAGAGGAATATGCGGACAATACGTTTCATAGCTTAACGTTGGTTTTTATCATGCTGCGCACGGTAATATTGGAAATAACACAGGCAACCGCGCCGAAAGCGGCCAGCACCGCCGCGAGGTCGCCCGGACGGAATTCGACGGGATAACTCTTCGTGAGGAACGTTTCGGCCGGAATCTCGATCAGCCCGAAGTGCTGCTGCAAAAGCGTCGCACCGACGCCCAGCACCACGCCCAGCGCCGCGCCGAGAGCGCAGATAAGCAACCCTTCGCTGCGGAATATCGACCGCACGAGCGTCGTATCGGCGCCCAGCGCGCGCAGGGTCCCGATGTCGCGCCGTTTCTCGACAATCAGCATCGCCAGCGACCCGACGACCGAAAACGAAGCGACGACCAGAACCAGCAGCGAGATGAAGAAGATGCCCCACTTCTCGTAGGTCATGATCCGGTAGAACGAAGCCCGCAATTCGTAGCGGGTGCGGACCCGGTAATCGCCGCCCAGCTGCTGCGCCACGGCGTCGCGGACCTGCACGGCATCGGCGCCGTCGCGCAGGCGCACCACCAGCCCCGAAACCCGGCCGGGACGGCTGAAAAGCTCCTGCGCCATGCGCAGCGAAGCGAGGACATAGGTCCGTTCGGTTTCGAGGTCGAGCGTATAGACCCCGCCGAGGGGGATCGTTCGCCGCGTATAGTTGTCGAACGGCAGCAGCGACGAAAAGCTTCCCCGCCGCACGGCGTAAACGCCGACGTCGGCGTCGGCCAGCGTCCGCACGCCGAGCATGTAGGCCATCGACTGACCGATGACGAGCCGTTCGAGGTCGCCCACCCGCACCCGGTACTCTCCGGCAGCAACGGCGTCGGACAATGGGAAAACCGCTTCGTAGGCGTCATCGACGCCGCGGACCGTCGCGGTGGCCTGACGGTCACCGTGTTCCAGCAGGGCGCTCTCCTCCAGCACGAACGACATGGCCTCCACACCCGGAATGCGTCTCAGCGCCGCGGTATCGACCGCGTCTGCCGCAAAGGTCTGCCCCTGCCGGGCCGAGACGGTCAGATCGGCGTCGAAGGCCGAACACATGGACTTGACAAGGCTCTCGAAGCCGTTGAAGACCGAGAGCAGGACGATCATCGCCGCAACGGGCATCGCAACGGCCGCAACGCTCAGCCCCGAAATCAGATTGACGACCGATCGGGATTTGGGCGAGAAGAGGTAGCGGCGGGCGAAGAACTGCGGCAGCATGGCGTGAGGCCGGAAGGGTTAGTCGTTTTTGAGCGCCTGCTCGATATGGTCGATATACTCCAGCGAATCGTCGAGGAAGAACTGGATTTCGGGCACGTTCTTGACCTGATTGCGGATGCGCTGGCCCAAAGCGTGGCGGATGAACTTGTTGTTGCGGTCGAGCTCCTGCATCAATGCGGCGCTGCGCCCGAAGGGGAAGACGCTGACGTAAATCTTGGCGTAACCGAAATCGGGCGACACGCGCACGGCCGTGACCGTGACGAGCGAACCCCGGACGATGCCCTCGCCCTCCTTCTGGAAGATTTCGGCGACGTCCTTCTGTATCTGTTTGGCGATTTTCTGCTGTCTTGTCGTTTCCATGATGGTGAAATTTTATAATCCGTATTTGAAGACTTCGCGGTTCTTTTCGCGCTTCGGACGCGGTTTCCACGTCGAGAAGCCCTCCTTGTTGAATCGGTAGCTCAACCCGACCGAAACGGTGAGGTTGTCGAGCGGCGAACGCATCGGCGTCGCCCAAAACGGGTTTTCGGAACCGTCGATACCGTTGTCGGCGTATTTGTTGCGGTTGCGCACGATGTCCGAAAGTCCGAAGTAGTAGCGGGCGCGGACATTGATCTCGAAACGCCGGATCAGCAGCGCGATACCGCCGCCGCCCGCAAGTCCGTAGCCCCAACGGTTGTCGCGCGGCAGTTTGAAGGAGTAGTCGCCCTTCCAGTCGGCCGCTCCCGAAGCTTTCGCCCCCTCGTTCTCATAGGTCGAAGAGAGGTGATAGGAGAAAGTCGCCGCCGCTTCGAGGTAGACGCGGACATGGTTGCGGAAGAGGTAGAAGTGGGGCTGCCACACGATCGGCAGCACGATCGAATTGACGTTGCGCGTGTAGTAGCGGTAATCCTTCTTCTCCTCGACCATCGAGGCGTTGGTGGCCAGCGAGAATCCCTGCTGCAGGAATTCGAGGTCGATGCCGAAGCCGCCCACGAAAAGCTGCTGTCCGTAATAGCGCCACGTAAGCCCGGCGGTGTAGGAACCCCATATAGCCTTCATCTCCTGCTTGGGGTCGAGCCGCGAGCTGGCCATGCCGTAACCTGCCGTGAAGCCGAGCGTATGCTGCGCCGACGCGCCCTGCCACGCAACGGCGGCAAAGGCGAGAAACAGCAGGGTTTTAAGTTGTCTCTTTATCATAACACTATCGGTTAAACATGCCTCCGGTAGAGTTCATGCTGTTGTTCATGCCGCCGCCGAAACCGCCGAAGCTTCCGAAACCGTTGCCGTTGTTCTGGTTGTTCTGGTCGTGGCTGTTGCGGTTGGTTTTCGGTTCCTTGGCGCGTTTCTCCGCCTCGCGGCGCAAACGCTGCGCCTCACGCTCGTCGAGCAGGCGCGAAAGCGATTCCATCGTCACCGGAGCGAAGACCCGGTTCATGTCGATCGAAAATTCGACCTCCCAGTTGGTCTTGGTCGCAAAGGTGTCTTCGCCTTCGTCGTTGGCATAGATTTCGGCCCGTTCGGGCTGGAGCCGCTCGACCACGTTGCCCGTATCCCACTTGCCGTTGCCGTTCATGTCCTCGATGATGCGGAATTTGATCTCCCCCGCAGGAACGTAATTGAACTGCCAGTCGCCGGTGGTGACGTCACGTTTCTCCTGCTTGAGCGCATTGCTGCCGTCGAGCAGCTGGAGGATGTATTTGGCCTTGTCGTCCTTGCCCTTGACATGGATTTTCACGGTGGCGAACTTTTCGGGATCGAGCACCGTGTATTTCCTGACGATCGAGTCGTTGGAGAAGCCCGCGACGTCGGTAATGGCGCCCTTGGGAATGGTCAGCGTATATTGTCCGCCGCTCGTCCACGGCGCCTCGATATGCCAGCGGCGCAGCAGGCCCGTGTCGCGCACGAAGCGCACCGGAACGTCCTCGATGCTGTTGTCGGACCGGGTGAGCGTCAGAAGCATGGCCGCCGAATCGAGCCGGGTAAGCGGATAGTCGAAATCGACGGTCAGGTTGTTCTCAGGATTGATTTCGCCCGTGAGCGGAAGCTTATAGGCGAAGGGATTCTCCTTCTTGGGTTCGACCCACTTCTCGCCGGCCGCCTCGGCCTTGCGGCGGTCGCGTTCGAGTTTCTCGCGCTCCTTCTCCTGCTCTTTGGTCTCGATCAGCCGCCAAGAGAGTTTCAGCGGTTCGGTAACCTCCTGCAGGACATTGACCGTATCGTGCTTGAAGTAGGTGATTTCACCCTTGATCGTATCGGGCAACGCCGAAGAGGGCATGTTGAACCACAAGGCGATGGTGTCGCGCCCGACGGTCTGCGGATCGACGATGACGCGGTCTTCGGGAATGCTGTCGAAGCGGATGCGTTCGATGCGCGGATGCGCAGCTCCGAAGTAGAGCATCGCCTTGTGCTGCAGGGGCCGTTCGGTCTGCGAAAGCAACTGGCGGCGGAACGCCTTGTCGGTGAACATGCGCAGATAGAGCTGCGGCTCGGCCGTGACATATTGGCGGATCGAGTCGTACCACATGGCGAAGTCGGGCATCTCGGCCGGATTGTAGCTCTTTTCGAGGAAGCCGACCTGATCGGAACCGGGTTCGTACATCTGGTTGTCGTTCTTGTCCTGAACGGCGTAAACCCGGTAGGGGATCGGCTTGAGGTTTTGGGCGATGAAGATGCCGTTGTTTTCGGCACGGGCGATTACGGCGGGCTTGTACTTGAAGATCGTCGAGTCGTATTCGGCCACGTTCTCGACCGAATCCGCCGGGAAGAACCAGATGAACGACTTCGACACCGAGTCGGCCTTGTAGCTGTCGGCCGTATAGCCCGAAAAGATCATCGAGTCGATCGTGGGTCCGGTCGAAAAGACATAGCGCATCGAATAGAGGGGGTTGCCCTCGTTGTTGTCGCGCACGGCGCTGCCGAAATTGAGCGCATAGGTCGTATTGGCTTCGAGCGTATCGCGCAGCTGGACGACGATGCCTTTGCCGCGCATCGAAACCAGCGGCTTCTTCTTCATCTGGGGTGAGGTGAAGAACTCCTTCTGCTGATCCTTGAGCTGCACGAACTCGTCGAATTCGATGTAGATCTTCTCGTGATGCACGGTGGGCCGGTTGACCGAGAAGTTGTCGGGCGTCATGTTCAGGATGACCGGCGGCAGGGTGTCGCGGGGACCGCCCGTGGGGGTCATCATGCTCGCGCAACGGCTCAGAAAGGCCGTGGCGAAGAGCAGCAGGACTGCGGCGCGCAGCAGGCGCAGGATATTTCGTTTACGGGTCTGCATCGTTATCTCTTGCTTGCTTTTTCAGGCTCCTTGGGAGCCAGTTTGTCATTGACCACGCGCCAGCCGCCCTCCTCGACATAGAGGTATTCCTGCTTCCACGGGCGGAAAACGACCGGAAGGAAGTTTACGGGCTGGCCGCCCTCGACGATCTCGACCTCCTGCTGCGAGTAGGCGTAGAGCTGGTTGACGGGATCGGTCACGACCACCATCAGCGTCGGACTGCTGACCTTCATGCCGTAGGTTCCCGACTCCTTGGAGTAATAGGCTTCGAAGTCGGGGCTGGTCCGCGTCTGCTTGGGATCGCTCTTCGAGGTAATGATCCGCTGCGCCGCATCGTTGTAAGAGTTGATCTTCCATGCGGTCGTATCGACGGCATAGGCGTAAACCCTGAGGTTGGACGGCACGGTGGGTTCGGCGCCCTCCTCGGCCTGAAGCTGCGCGGTGACTTGGCTGTCGATATAGATCGGGGGTGTATAGGAATCGTTGAACATGAGCCACTTGCCGTCTTTGTAGGAGTAACCCTGTTTCCACCGCTTGAAAATCAGCGTGACATAGATTTTAGGGGTGTTTTCCGGCACTTCCTGCTGCGTATAGCCGTAAAGTTCATTCTTCGTGTCCACGGCGACCACCATCACCGAGGATCTGTCGAACGACATCTGGAGCAGCCCTTCGACGCCCTCCTGCTCATAGGGTTCGCCCGCGGCGAGCGGCGTGGAGATCTTTTCGTTGCGGTTGCCCCGCTGCGAAATTACGCCCGCGAGCGCATCCTTGTAGGAAGCGACCTCCCACGAAGAGGTGTCGGCCGCAAAGGCATAGAGCTTCGCGTCGGCAAGAATCTGCGTCGGATCGCCCGATTTCTCCTGCTCCAGCGGCTTGAACACATAGGTCGTCTTGTACGAGACGTCTTTGAAACACCCCATAAACAACGCGGCCGCGGCAAGAAACAATATGATTCGTTTTGTCTTCATCTCCGGAATTTACTTGTTACGAAGCTCTTCGAGCATCTCCCCCACGGTCCGCCCCGTAACCGGATGGCGGCGCTGGCGCATGATCTCGCAGAGCGGCACGAGTGCGAACTCCCGTTCGCCCATGAGCGGATGCGGCACGGTAAGGCGTTCGCTGTCGATCACCTCGTCGTCGTAGAAGAGGATGTCGATATCGATCGGCCGCGAGGTATAGTTCACGCCCGTGCGGGCTTTCTCGACAGCTTCGGCGGCGCGGTTGCGGCCCAACTCCCGTTCGATGGCCTGCACGGCGTCGAGCACTTCCAAAGGCAGCAGGTCGGTCGAGACCTCCAGCGCCTGATTGGAGAAAACCCCGTCGGCGTCGAAGCCCCAAGGCTTGGTTTCGTAGCGGTGCGAACAGCGCAGCACGGCGCCGACCTTCGCGTTGACGAGCTGCTGGGCCGCCTGAAGCGTCCGTTTCACATCACCGGAATTGCCGCCGGTCAAAAGTACTACACGTGCCATAACTCAAAGTCGTTTTATCATTTTGCTCACCGAAAGCGCAAAATGGGTGAATACGATCGTCGGATTTCCGTTCTGCGAAATCTGCGCCAAAGCGCATTCGATCTCGGCAATGAGCGGTTCGATGTTCTGCGATCCGACGAATGGGGCGAATTTGGAACAGAAAGCCAGCTCCTCGCCCCAGAGATAGCTGATTTCGTTTATGCCCGCATGGAGCATGTAACTCTCGCGCAGCAGGCGCGAAGCGTCGCGCAGGAAGGCCCGCTGCTGCTCGCGCGAAAGCTGCGCGGCCTCCTCGGCCCACGTCACCAGCTCCAGATGCTTGTCGTTGTAGCTCAAACGCATCAGCCCGCAGAAAAGGTCGAAGTTCTCTTTGCGCAGGGCGTCGCTCTCGCCGGCCACGAGGTGCTGCAGCTCCACCAGATCGCCGCCGGCCAGACGGGCGATGTTCCGGGCCTTGACCGGGTCCGTAACGCCCCGCTCCTGCGCCGCGCGCTCCAGCACGTCGGGCGCGATACGCGGCACGGCGACCTCCTGCGTGCGGGAAATGATGGTCGGCAGCAGCCGTTCGGGCTGTTCGGAGATCAGCAGGAAAAGCGTCTTTTCCCACGGCTCTTCCAAAATCTTGAGAATCTTGTTGGCCGCCTCCTCGTTCATCGCTTCGGGCAGCCAGATCAGCATGGTCTTATAGTCGGCTTCGAAGCTCTTGAACGAAAGTTTGCGAATGATGTCGTCGGCTTCGCGCGCGGCGATCATGCCCTTGAGGGTCTTGCCCAGATCGAGGCGGTCGTACCAGTCCTGCGCCGAGAAATAGCCGCCGCGCTCGGCGAAAAGCCCGCGGAACAGCGGCAGGAACTCGTCGCTGCGCATCACCTCGCCCGACTTCTTACCCTGTTTGTTGACCGGGAAGACCAGATGCAGGTCGGGATGGGCCAGCGCAGCGATCTGCTTGCAGTCGGGACATTCGCCGCACGAATCCCCGCCGCGGCGGTGGCGGCAGCAGAGGTACTGCACGTAGGCGACCGCCAGCGCAAGGGCCCCCGCCCCGGCCTGCCCCGTGAAGAGCTGGGCGTGGCTGATGCGTCCGGCGTCCACGCTCTGCACCAGATGCCGTTTCAAATCCTCCTGTCCCGTTATATCCGCAAACCGCATGTCTCGCTACTTCTTTTTTCCGTTTTTCAAAACCGTCTGCCGCACGGCGACGGCCAGCAAAGCCAGCACGACGCACGTAAGGACGACCGTACGCCCCGCGCCTCGGTCCATCGAGAGGGCCAGCACCCCGCCGACGAAGAGCGCGAAACTCACCGCCAGCACGACGATCTTCTCTTTTGCACTTTGTCTCATCGCATTGCCGGCTCTTCTATTTTCTTTTCAAGGCCGCCTTCACCAGTGCCGCAACGTCGATCCGCTCCCGGCGGACGAGGTAGAGGGCATAGGCCGCAAACAGCACTATATTAAACGCATAGGCGATCAATTTATTGTCGCCGCAGGCCGTTACGGCTTCGCACACGGCGAAAACCGCGAGCGCCGCGGCGACATACTCGCCGATACGCCGCCAGTCATAGGGCGTCGGATAGAAGCGGCGGTTGAGCCACCAGCTCACGGCGACCATCGTCGATTCGCTCGCCAGCCGCGCCCATGCGGCTCCGTAGTAACCCCACACGGGGATGCACCAGAAGCCGAAAACCAGCATCGAAACCAGACCCGCGCCCGTAACCACGATAGCCAGCGAGGTCTTCTCCTCGCGTTTGTACCAGAACGACAGGTTCAGCCAGACGCCCGTCAGCACATTGGCTCCGAGGACCACCGGGAGAATGAAAATCCCCTCGCGGAAGTCGCGGCCCACGATCAGCGCGAAAACGTCGCGGAACAAGGCGATGCCGAGGAAAATCAGCATCGAAGCCATCACGTAGTATTTCAGCGCCGCGGCGTTCATCTGCACGAAATCCGACTTCTTGAAATTCGACAGGAAGAACGGCTCGGCTGCGAGCCGGTACATCTGGTAAAAGAGCATCATCACCACGGCGATCTTCGTAATGGCGCCATAGATGCCTACCTGCGCCATGGCTCCTTCGGGCACGAGGTATTTGATCAGCTGCCGGTCGATGAACTCGTTGGCCGTACCCGCCAGTCCGCCGACCAGCAGAGGCAGCGAATAGGCGAAGACCGCGGCCAGCAGCGCCCAGTTGATCTTGGGCACGGTGCGGTCCACAGTGGCGAGAATGACCAGCCACGTCACGACGCTGGCGATCAGGTTGGCGACAAAAACCCAACCGACACCGAATTCCGTAGCGAAAAGCCCGGCGACGCCGAAAGCGACCGCCAACGCGACGTTCATCACCACGTTCAGCGCCTTGATGCCGACGAACAGCAGCGCCCGTCCCTGCTCGCGCAGCCGCGAGAAGGGGATGCAGGCCCAGACGTCGAAGAGGATGATAAGCCCCACCCAGACCACATATTCGGGATGCGCGGCATAAGCCTCGCCCATCAGCCCCGCGACGCCGTTGCGGAACGAAGCGACAAGCACGAAGAACACCACGGCGGCGAGCGACGTAACGCCCCATGTCGTGGCGAAAAGCCTGCGTTTGGCGGCCCGCACGTCGCCCCCGGCCTCCTCGGCCTTGGCCGAAAAGCGGAAGTAGCTCGACTCCATGCCCATCGTCAGCAGCGTAAGCGCCAGCGGAATGAGGGCATAGATGTCCGTGACGATGCCATAGGTCTCCTGCCCGAAAATGCGGGTATAGTAAGGCGTGAGCAGATAGCTCAGAAACCTCACCACAATGGTGCTGATGCCGTAGACGGCGGTTTGTTTGGCCAATTTTTCGAGCATGGCAGACGATTTGCAGTCGACAAAGATATTGCACGCCGGGCTTTGCGCCCGACAAAGATACAAATTTTAGCCGGAAACCCCGCATAATGCCGTTTCTTTCGGCAAGGCAAGATAAAAACGTCCCGGAAGCCGGACAAAGCCCCTGACAATCGGACCGAACAGCGTATTTTCCGCCCAAAATGATATAAACAAAATTGTGAATCAATATCTTTTATTCTTGCAGAAAAAATACTTTTTTATGAAATTTGCATGAAATTTCCATAATGAGTGTTGTTCAATCCGAAAATTATTTTCTAATTTTGTCCTGTCGCAAACCGACAGACGGAAAGTGTTTTTCACTCTGTCCTTACAAAGAAATCTGACAGTTTCAACGTGAATCGGGGCAATGAACAGCACTCATTTTCTTGTTTAGATAGATTCGGCCAAAACAATTTTGCGCCGCAATTTTCGTATCTATTCAAGTGTGGGGTAAAGCATTCGTTTATTCGATTCTGGGTTTTGTCAGAACCTCTTTGTAGATGAACGAAAACAGCTCCACACTTTCTTTTTGTACAACCCACTACATGTAACACCCGCCTTGTGGAGCTACGAGGGGGGGGGAATTTGCCGAATATCAGCCGGATACTCATCTCGAATGAAACGGCATATCGAAGAATTGCCCTATGGAACAACCTTGTATACGCAGTTGTCCGAGTTCCGAAACCCGGCACGTATCCGAAAGAATACGGTCCGGGAGCGTCCGTTTGAGGATGATCCGTATACATGCATGCAGACGAACCTGATCGAAGATACGGCCATGAAATTCAGAATCTTTCTTTTGTTATGCGCATCGCTCTGGGGATGGAACGTCCGGGGGCAGAGCGTAGCTTTGAAAACAAACGTACTGTCCGATGCTTTTATGAATATAAACCTCGGAGTAGAAACCGGTCTGGCCCCGAAATGGACATTGGACATCACGGGCGATTTCAACGCATGGACGCTGTCGCACGGCCGCCGCTGGAAACACTGGCTCGTGCGCCCCGAAGCGCGGTTATGGTTCTGCGACCGTTTTGCAGGACATTTCATAGGTTTCCACGCGCACGGAGGGCAGTACAACATCGGAGGCGTGAAAAATGGAATCTCGTTCTTGGGTTCCGATCTCTCGAAACTTTCGGACTACCGCTATCAGGGCTGGTTCATAGGCGCCGGCGTCGCCTACGGATACGCTTGGATACTCGGCAGGCACTGGAACCTCGAAGCCGAAATAGGCGTGGGATACGCCTACACGCAATATGACAGCTTCCGATGCGTAGGCTGCGGAAAGAGAGTCGAGAAGGACAAACCGCATCATTACGTGGGGACGACCAAAGCGGCCGTCAATCTGGTTTACGTATTCTAAATGCTCGCTGCAATGAAACGAACGATTTTTTTCCTGTCGCTGCTGTTGGGAACGAGTCCGCTGCCGCACGCCCAAGAGATAGACGGGGTCACGGTCGGAAACCTGAAGATGGATCGGAACGGCGAATATCTGGTCGTGGAGATGGATGTCGAACTCTCCCGGCTGGAGGTAGAGGCGAACCGCGCCGTACTTCTGACTCCCCGGCTCGTGAACGGAGCCGATTCGGCCGACCTGCCCGCCGTCGGCATCTACGGCCGGCGCCGCTACTATTATTATGTAAGAAACGGCGCAAGCATGCTGTCGGGCGACGGCGAGACAAGTTTCAAGGCCGCCGAAAAACCCGAACGGGTAGCCTATCACGTCATCGTGCCATACGACGGATGGATGAACGGCGCCACGCTCCGGCTCTCCCGCCGCGACTACGGCTGCTGCAACACGGTGCTCGCCGCCCGGCAGGGCCTGCTGGGACACTTCGAGGAACCCGTCCCCTACACTCCCCGGCCTGTCTACGTCCGGCCGACGGCCGAGGCCGTCAAAAGCCGCTCGCTGAGCGGGTCCGCGTTCATAGACTTCCCGGTGAACAAGACCGTCATCTATCCCGACTACCGCCGCAACACGGCCGAACTGGGCAAGATAGAGGCCACCATCGATTCGGTGCGGAACGACCGGGACGTGACGATCACATCGGTATGGCTCAAAGGCTACGCATCGCCCGAAAGTCCGTGGACGCACAACCGCATGCTGGCCATAGGCCGTACCGAAGCGCTGAAAAAACATATCAGACAACTCTACCGCTTCGATGAGGGGGTCATCGAAACCGATTACGAACCGGAGGACTGGGCCGGACTGCGCAGCTATGTCGAACGCTCGAACCTGACGCACCGCGCGGAGATACTCGCCCTGATCGACAGTTCGCTCGAACCCGACGCCAAGGAGGCGAAAATCAAACGCTCCTATTCCGAAGAGTACGATTTCCTGCTGAAAAACCGCTATCCCGCGCTGCGCCATACGGACTACCGGATCACGTACACCATCCGCACGTTCAGCGACGCGCAGGAGATCCGGCGCATCATGCTCACGCAGCCGCAGAAACTGAGTCTCAACGAATTCTACTTGGCCGCACAAGCCTGCAGCCCCGGTTCGGACGAATTCAACGAAATATTCGAAACGGCCGTACGCATGTATCCCGAAGATACGGCGGCGAACCTCAACGCGGCGAACACGGCCATGCAGAAAGGCGACCTGAAAAACGCGGAACACTACCTGCGAAAAGCCGGGGAGTCGCCCGAAGCCCTCTATGCGCGGGGCGCATACGCCATGCTCACCGAGGAGTACGAAACGGCCGCCGGCTATCTGCGGGAAGCCGAGAAGGCCGGCATACGCGAGGCCGGAGAGGCTTTGGAACAGTTGCAAAAACAGAACAAAAAATAAAACTTCAATCACATCTCCTATGAAACTGAAAAACATCCTTTGCGGGATACTCGTTTGCGGAGCATTCTGCGCTTGTTCGGACCAAGAGCCCGAAAACAGCAACAAGCCCGGATCATTCGACGGGAAAGCCTATCTGAGAGTCAACATCACCGACGCGAACTCCACGCGCGCGACCGGAGGCGACTTGGAATACGGCGACGCGACCGAGCACGAAGTGGTCAACGCCGACTTCTTCTTCTACGATACGAACGGCATATTCATCGACCGTGCAAACGTCTGGGACAGCGGCACGGAGAATGAGGACAACCCCGCGGGCAACATCGAATTCTTCGGAAAATCGGTCATCGTGCTGAAGGGCCTGACCGAAACCAACCACCCGAAACACTTGGTCACGGTGCTCAACACGCCGGAGGATTTCGAGCCGGCAAACACGCTGGACGAGATGAAGACACTGCTTGCAGGCAGCATCTACAACGGGTCGCACTTCACCATGAGCACCACCAGCTACGGCCGCACGTCGGCGGCGGTTCCCTACTTCGTGACGGAGGTGAGCGAATCGGACTTCAAGAAGGAGCTGGACGAGGCGCAGAACGCAACGCCCGTAGACATCTACGTGGAGCGTCTGGCGGCGAAAGTAACCCTGCGCGTGGACAACGACCAGCTCGTTCCGGTCGAAGGGAAACCCGGAATCTACAAGATCAAGGTGACCGTCGCCGGAGACCCCAACAAACAGGAGCAGGGAACGCAGACCGGAGCGGCCGACATCTACGTCCGATTCCTCGGATGGGGGCTGAACGCCACCGCCAAGGACTCCTACATCGTCAAGAACATCGAAACCACGTGGTCGGATACGGACCTCGGATTCGCTTGGAACGATGCGGTCAGGTTCCGCAGCTACTGGGGAAAATCCTACAACTACGGCAAACAGGACGGCAAGTATCCCGACGTTTCGGCAGAAGCCGCAGTCGCCGAATACCTGAATTACATCAACGCCGACAACCTTACCAAACAATTCGGGCAGTCCGCCTACTGCGCCGAGAACTCCAACACGTCGGAAATCGTATCGGAGTATCTCCATTCGGCCGTGACGAGCATCCTGCTCAAAGCGCAGATCCTCGACGAGAACGAACAGCCGCTGGAGATGATACGCTACAACGGAACGCTCTACAAACGCAACGACTACCTGAACTACGTGCTCAACACGCTTCAGAAAGGCAACAAGCTGAACCTGTACTGTCTGGAAGACGAGGCGACCGGAAAATACGTGCAGATAGATCACAACTGCGTCGAGCTGGCCAACGACCGCGACGGAAAGGTATACCTGAAACTGAAACCGCTCGCCGCAGGCACCTCGCTGTACAGAAAGTCGGGCGAAACGTATGCCCCGGCCAGTGATACCGAACTCGGCGAGGTCGAGAAGAACATGAAGGATTTCAACGCCTACAACGAGGCGATCGGCTACAAAGACGGCCTGATGTACTACAACATCCCGATCGAGCACCTGAACAACGCCGCGACGACCACCGACGCCGAAAACAAACGGGTGATCCCCGTCGCCAAGTACGGCATCGTCCGCAACCATCACTATGTGGTGACCGTCAACAGTCTCACGAAGATCGGCAAAGGTATCTTCGACCCCGAAGAGGAGATCGTTCCCGGAAAGAACGACGAAAAGGATACCTATTACGTAGGCGCCCGGATCAATATCCTCTCATGGAAGATCGTCAACCAGAACGTAAATCTGTAGTTTCCGGCAGCCCCTTCGCGGAAGGGGCTGCCCCGGTCCGGACCCGATGAACTAAACAGAGTGACAGAGATGGGCACATCGTCTTACATATACGCAATAGGCAAAAGGACGCTCGCGGCGATCGTCTGCGCCCTGACGCTGCTGGGCTGCGACAGCGTGATCTACGACGGCGAGGGCGACTGTTCGGTAAATTACCGGGTGAAGTTCCGCTACGACATGAACCTCAAATTCGCCGACGCATTCGCCCGCGAGGTCGAGTCGGTAACGCTCTATCTGCTCGACGGCGGCGGCAGGGTGGTCTGGCAGCGCACGGAAAGCGGCGAAGCCCTCGGCAAAGAGGGATACGCCATGGAGGTGGACGTCGCTCCGGGAACCTACGACCTGCTGGCATGGTGCGGATCGACGGACAAAGGTTCGTTCAGAATCCCGGAATCGTCATCCGGGAAGGAGCTGACCTGCACGCTGAAGCGCGAATCCGGAACCGACGGGACGGGGCACATCCGCGAAGACCACGACAGGCTCTACCACGGCTATCTGCCGAATCAGACCTTCGGCGACACGGAGGGCATCTATACCTACGTCGTCCCGCTCGTGAAGAACACCAACAACGTTCGCGTCGTATTGCAGCAGACGTCGGGAGAGCGGCTCGACGAGAAGCGTTTCTCGTTCCGGATCACCGCCGAAAACGGCCGGATGGACTGGGACAACCAGCTGCTGCCGGACGAACCGGTGACCTATCATGCGTGGCACAAGCAGTCCGCGACGGCCGGAACGGCGCTTCCCGACCTCCCCGACGCCGTGACGTCGGTCAATGCCGTTATCGCAGAGCTGACCACCGCACGGCTAATGGTGCGCGACAAGAGCGCGACGGTCCGGTCGGAAACCGGAACGAATCCGCCGCAACTACAGCCGGAGGAATTGCCGGAGGAGCGCAAGATGAGGCTGACGGTGCGCGACAACGACACCGGAAAGACCGTTCTCAGCATCCCGCTGGTGGACTACGCCCTGCTGGTCAAAGGGGAATACCGCCGGGATATGGACGAGCAGGAATTCCTCGACCGCATGGACGAGTACAACATCGTATGCGTGCTGGGAGAGGGAATGCGCTGGGTCAGCATGAGCATCAACATCCATTCGTGGAAAATGGTTTGGCAGAATACGGGAATCTGACAATTTACGCACATGTCACCGAACGGAATCATACGCATTTTCATCTGTCTCGCGACGCTCGCCAGCGCGACGCTCGTGTCGTGCCGCCGGACCGGACATGAAGAGCCGGTCCCCGGAACCGGCACGGAGCGGCCGGACGACGTGCGGGTAAGCTTCCGCATCGCGCTCGGCAGCACGAACGGCACGCGGGCGGGCGGAACGCCGGAAGGCTCGTACGACGACGGCACGCAGAGCGAATTCGAGAACGGGATCGACCTCGAAAACGGGAATTACAGATTCTTCTTTTTCGATGCGCAGAACCGATACCTCTCCGCGTTCCAGACCGTGGAGCTTATCCCCGAAGGAGAGGATCCCGACCGGTCGAAAACGTATGAAGTGGTCGGAAAAACGGACAAGATGCCGCCCGCGAATTTCAAGGTCGTCGCATTGGCGAACTGGCCCTCCTACCCCGGAAAAATGACGGCGGGAGAGACGACGATCGAGGAGCTTTGCACGGCGGAAAGCAGCCGTTACACGTTCTCCGCACCGTTCGCACTGTCCCGCGAACGGCTGATTCCGATGTACGGCGTAAAAAGCTGCGAGGAGATGACTTTCACACCGGGGATGCTCACCCATCTGGGGACCGTCCACCTGCTGCGCGCCATGGCCAAGGTGGAGGTGAGCTGCAAGACATCGGGCTGGACGCTCGAAAAGGTCGAACTGCTCCGGTACAATGCGACGGGATGCTGCGCTCCGAGCGGGGTCTACTCGCAGGACGACTATGTCAAGGGAAACTACGCCGGCGACTACACGGACGCCGTGCATCTGCCGGACGGCAGGAACGACGAGGCCCCGAAAACACGCGCATTCGACCGCACGGCGGACGGGCGTTTCGTCGCCTACGTCCCCGAATACCGGAACGTCGCGGCAGGGACCGCGAACCGCAAAGCGGCCGACGCAGCCGAAATGCGGGTCCGATTCAAGGAGGCGCCCGGCAAGGAGTATACCGTAGAATTCAAATACTACAACGCGCCGCCAGAAGGCAGCGCCGTCGGAGATCCGTTCGACATCCGGCGCAACTATTACTACAAATTCTCGATTTCGAAGACATCCGAACCGGATCTCGTCGTAGAGGTGTTTCCCTACGAGCTGGTCGAACTCGATCCCGGATTCGGACTGTTACCCTAAACAGACGACTGAAACGGATGAAAAGCAAAGCGATATACTACCTGCTGCTGGGCGGCATGCTGTTCGGATTCGGTTCCTGTATGCGCGACGACTTGGACGCGGAGGCGGAACCGATCGGCAAGGGCGAAAGCCGCGTATCGTTCGCCGTGACCTTTCAGGCCCTTTCGAACCTCTCCCTCGGAAAAACCCGCAGCCTCAATGGCGACGAGATCGCCGAAATCGAAGATATCTTCATCGCATGGTACAACGAAGACGGCTCGCTCGCGGGAAACGCCTACCGGACACGGGAGCAGATGAAGATTTCGGACCCCGACCGGGAAGGAAGCCCGACAGAACAGACCACGCAGCGGGCCGAATTCACGTGCAACATTCCCTACGGACGTTACCGGATCTACGCCGTGGCCAACATGGGCGATCTCGCGGCAAGCACCCGATATGCCGAAAAAATCGCTCTGGAGGAGGATTTCAGGCGGATCGCCCCGGCATGGGAGACCGACCCCGAACTGACGCGGGACAACGATCAGATGTCCGGCTACTTCACGGCCAACAAACCGGAGTCCGGGGCGGTCCGGGGCGAAGCGCCGCTGCTGACGATCAATTCGGCCAAGCCGACGATCCACGCATGGCTGCGCCGGCTGGCATCGAAGGTCACGATATCGTTCGACACGAAGAATCTCTATGACAACGTCTATATCTACATCAAGTCCGCGCGCATACACAACATACCCCGGTCCTGCACGCTGCTGGACGCAAACGACGAACAGCGCATCAAGGACCCCGACAACGACGTATGGTTCGCCGGCGACACGATCGAATACGGTCAGGGAACCGATTTCAACCAGTGGCCGCGCCTGACAAAAGGCTCCAACCCCTTGGGAGGAACCGCCCAATCCAAGGAGCAGCTGCACGCCAACGACGCCCGGTCGCTCTTCTTCTACGAAAACATGCAGGGAAAGGGCAAGCTCAAATGGCAGGACGTGTCGGGCGACAACCAGCACATATCCTTCCCGGACGGCAACGACCCCGACGATCCGGGATACCGCGACGGCAAGCCCTGCGGCACCTATATCGAAGTGGAGGGATTCTACATCTCGAACACCGCGGAGAACCCCGGAAAGGGCGCGATATTCTACCGGTTCATGCTCGGCAAGAATGCCGACGACGACTACAATGCGGAACGCAATTTCCACTACAAGCTCACGATGCGTTTCCAAGGCAGCGCGAACGACGTGGACTGGCATATCGACTATCAGGAGGACCCCGGCATTTACGTCCCCAATCCCTATTACATCTCCTATCTGTACGACCACTCGATGATGCTTCCGGTGAAGATCAAAGGCAAACCCGTCGGAAATCTGAAAGCCGAAATCGTGGAGAACAACTGGGGGCCTTACCAAGCCGGCGACGAGTTCGAATACTACCGCGACGAGGTCTACACCCTGAGCGGAAACCCCACTGCGGGCAATGTCGGCAATGCGGATCCCGACCACCCGAAGATCAAAGACGGCCCGTGGAACGGATTTCTGTCGCTGGCAGCGACCCACATCAACTGGATCGGACGCGACAAATCTTTCTGGAGCGGCTACAACTACTTTTACTGGCTTCAGAAAGACTTCGGAACGGCCCTGTCGGGAGAAAGTCTGGAGGCATACGGCCAAGAGCTGCTGCTTCCCCAAGAGAAAGGGCAGGCGCCCCGCGGATACCGGGAGTACGAGCTTTCGAAAAGCGGCACGATCGACGGAGGGAACAACGGCGACTACATCGTCACGATCGACGAGGCGAAAGAGAGGACCGTCTTGCAGATTCCGTGCTACACGCGGGCATTGCAGCTGGTGAGTACGACCGGATTTTCGGGCAACAACCCCTATTTTTCATACAGACGCTCGGCGAAGGTGAAACTGACCGTCCAGCTGGAGGGGCATCCCGAACCTACGGTGGACACCGTGACGATATTCCAAGTCCGCCGCATCATCAATCCCAAAGGCATTTACCGCCGTCACGACAACGACACACCGTTCAACGTGGTGCTCACACACCGTAAGAACGAGGCCGCCACACAATACCTTCCGTTCGAATCGGAGGGGCCGTGGGAGGCCGAAATCGAGACCGGCAGCGACTGGATCAGGATCAACGGCGTGCTCGGAGGCCGGGCCAAAGGAGCCACCGGATCCGAAATCCGGTTCTCCTACCAGCCGGACGGCACCATCGGCGCGGATCAATGCAGGTACGGGATCATTCTGATACGTTACCACAACTACTCCTGCTACCACCGGATCTTCGTCCGTCAGGGCTACGCTCCCGCCCAAATCGCGGGCGATGCCAAATGGCACTGTTTCAATCTTTGCTACAACGACACGGAAGCGAAGTCGCCGTGCGAGGAGGGGTCGCTGTTCCGCTTCGGCAATTTCGACCAACCCATCGACGCGACCAACAACGTGTTCGACAATTTCAAGGACCATGCGACGACCGAGTTCGATCTGGCTCCCTTGGAGTCGGGAAAAAAGGGGACATGGACAGAGGTCGCGGGAAAAACGCAGATTACGAACAGGCCCCGCGCTTCGGAAGGATTCAGCGACCGCAAACAGACCATCAACGGCAATTCCAACTGCCATGTAGCCGAATACGAAGATTTCCACACCCTGCAACTCAACTGCCAGTTCGCATACGGCGTGCTTTACGACGACGAATCCACCGAAACCTCTTTCGACGTGAAAGACATTTACAGCTACGCCTATTACAACGCCAGCAACAAGAACAAAGGCATGCGCGGATGTTTCGTCTACAACCCCAAAGGGAGTACGAATTCAGGCGGAGAGGGTGCGAACCTCTTCTTCCCGGTCGGGGCTTCCGGGTACGGACGGCGCAAGAACTGCGCGCAGGAGGGCGGCAAACGCGGCGTGCTGCGCTATGCCAACCGAGGCGCGCTCTACACCTCGTCGGACATTCATTACCGCCCGATGCTCTATACCGTATATACCAATTTCGGAGCGGTATACTGGGTCAACAAACGGTCCGATTCGGGAACTTCGGCATGGGATATAAACGTCTCCACGTTCGACTTCAACAGTTTCAACGACAACGCATTTCTGGTATCGGACTGGAACGCCGGCGACGTAAGCGACGCCTGTTTCGTGCGGCTGGTGGAGTAACGGGAAAGGCAGGAGCACGCCCGCAGAGCGGGCGTGTCTTCAGAGCCACTTCTTGTACTTGAAGTACCAGATGGTCAGCGCAGAACAGAAGATCATCAGGCCGATGGCGAAGATATAGCCCAGCGGAATGTTCCAGCCGTTGGAGAGCGTCAGGGTCCAGTCCAGTTCGGGCATGAATTTGAAGTTCATGCCGTAGATCGACGCGATAAGCGTCGCGGGCATGAAGATCACCGCCGCCACGGAGAAGATCTTGACGATCTCGTTCTGCTCGATGTTGATCAGACCCAGCGCGGCGTCCTGAATATAGTCCAGACGCTGGAAGCTGAAGTCGGCATGGTTGATCAGCGAGTTCACGTCCTTGATCATCAGCTGCAAGCGCGGATAGATGTCGTTCGGGAAACGTTCGGAGCGCAGGATGCCCGACAGCACGCGCTGGCGGTCGAAGATATTTTCGCGCAGCGACATGGTGCTCTCCTGCAGGGCGCTGATGCGGTGCAGCACGGCCTTGTCGATCGAATCTTCGGAGTTGATGTCCTTCGAGAGCGCCGCGACCTGCTTGGCGATCAGCTCCACGAGGTCGGCGTCGAAGTCGATGCGCACCTCCAAGAGCGAAATGAAAAGGTGATAACCCGTCGAATAGTTGCGGTAGTTCATCTGCAGGCGCTTCTCCGTCTCGCGGAAAGTCCGGAATTCGGCACTGCGCACCGAAACCAGCACACCCTCGTTCGAAATGATGAACGACACGGGTTCCACGATGAACGTGTCGCCCGTCGGCACGAAGAAATTGGAGTTGGAGATGATGGCATTCTCGTCTTCGGAGTATTTCGAAGTCGATTCGATCTCCTCGACCTGCTGTTTGGTCTGAAGGCTGATCTCCATGAAGTTCTCGACGGCCTTCTGCTCCTTGATCGTGGGCAGAAGCATGTCGATCCACAAAATGTCGTCGTAACCCAGCTCGTCGAAGAGCTTCGTGTCGGCATTGCGGATAATCTTGTTGTATTGCTTGAGGTAAATCGTAATCATAAAACGCTCTCCTTCTTAAAGTTCATAATCCTGTTCGGCAGAGAGGCGGACGACCGTCCGCTAAGCTCTTCAGCCGGGATTGGCCCTCGGAGACACCTTGATGCCGGAGTTCCAGAACTTTTGCAGCGCTTTATGCTTCTGATTGTCGAAAATATAGTCGATATTCTGCGTGAGGTAGCCGTACGCATCGTACGGTTTGCGGTCGAAGCCGTATTCGAGGACGGCCTCGTACGTGTGTTCGATGCCGAAAGTCAGCGCATGCTGCAACCCTTCGGTCAGATCGGGATCGACACCCTTGCGGGCGATCCAGACGGCGAAGGCGAAGGGCAGGCGCGTGGCTTTTTTCCACTCGGCGGCCAGATCGTACGAATAGGCGAAGCGGCCCTCGTAGTCGAAAACCTTGTCGCCGATCAGCAGGAACGCGTCGCCCGGCAGGGCATGGTCCAGCTGCGCGTAATCCTCCATCGTATAGTATTCGGGAGAGACCTTCCAGTGTTTGGCCAACAGATAGCCGGCCAGCTGCACCGAGGTCAGCGAATGGGCGTCGAGGAAGACCCGGCGCACCGTTTCGATCGGCTCGCCGCTCAGCAGGACGACCGTCCGCACGGGACCGGCGGCGCCGATGCAGTATTCGGTGACGATCTCGGCGTCGGCGAGCGACGGCACGGCGGCGGCAGGTACCAAGGCGATGTCGGCCTTGTGTTCGGCGAAATTCTTTGCGCAGACGGCGGGGGGAGACAACAGCAGTTCGGCACGCAGGTTACCTTCGTGCCCGATACCATAGATGAACGGTATCGTATTGAGATACGACACAGCCGCTATACGTGGAACTATGACCATCATCCATAAGGTATAAAACTGTTGGTTTCGATAAGGCAAAGGTAATCAAAAATCGGGAGTTTTTCCATAAAATTTAGAAAAAGTGCCCCGACCTCTTGACAAGGGGGTATCCGCCGATGTATATTTGCATCACAATTCACACCGCACGGTGCACCGTGCACGGGGTATCAACAACGGGACAAAATTCTTTGTCAGCTCCTTACGAATTGTTATTACCGTTTTTCAACAATCTTTCAAACACTTGTCAACAATGAATCGCACCCATCTCGAAGGTGCGGCGGAAGCGCTCGCGGCGCAGCAGGGTTACGCTTTCCACACGGGACCCGAAGACGGCATGGCCCACACCATGCGAAGCTACCCGGCGGCATGGCTCGCGCCCCTCGAACTGCACGCCGTCGAAGGACGCGGCCACGGCCGGGCGACGTACAACATGACGCTCCACCTGTTAAGCTCCGGCGCACGGCTCTCCCCCGCGGAGCGGCGCACTGCGCTGGCCCGGATGGAGGAGCAGCTGCTCGAAATCTTCGCGGCGCTTTCGCTCGACGAACGGGTTCTCGCCGTCGAGGGGCTTTCGGTCCGCCCCCGCGCCTTCGCACTCACGCCGCACGGCGAAATCTCGCAGACCGCCGCCGCGCGCATCGTAACCTTCTTCTGATTCGGAGCGCCCCGCCTCTTGCGGCGACACCGCCCCGGCCCGGCTCAGGGCACGGCACTGTCCGCACACGAGAAAGCCGCAAAAGGCGGCGGGGCGCGTCTCCGCCGTAACGACATCTCTCAAAACACGATCCAATGACATTCACACAAATTCCGCAACAGTACGCCCCGCTCGGCGGAGAGCTTCGCTACACAGTCACGGCCGCGGCGGCGGGGACGATCGACCTGCGCATCACCGACACCGGAAGTGCAGACCTGATCGGCGCAAGACGTTTCGCAGGAAGCGCGTCGGTCTCGTTCGACGCCGCGCCCTGCCTGCGCCGCGCCATCCGCTTCTCGCCCGTGACCGGGAGCACCGGATTCCACGTCGCCGAGGGCCGCTGCATCGCGGCGGTCGTCGAGGCCGGCATGACTCCGGCCGGAGAAACGGACCCAGCAAACGGTGAAAAAGCCGTCTCCCCGGAACGCACGTTCCTGCCCCGCCGCAACATCGTCGCGGCCCCCGCCCTACTAACGGCCATGCCCTCCGTCCGCACGATCTCGCCGGGCGAAAGCGACGAACTGACGCTGCTCTGCGACGAAGCCTGCACGATAACGGTCACGGCGCAGGCCGGGGACTCCGCAACCGCCGAGAGCTACCGCACGAAAAGCGGCGGAGTGCTCGTCTTCCGGCTCGACACCCGCGACTTTCCGGACGCCGAAACGCTGACCGTGGACGCCGGAAAATGCGGTTCGGTCTCCTACACGGTCGTCCCGACCGTTTCCGGCGGCCGCAGGCTCGCATGGCGCAGCAGTGCGGGCAGCATCGAGCATTACACCTTTCCGATCGAAAAATCGGTGACGGCTGAGACCGTAAAGGACCGGGCGTACGGGACCGACGGCCACCTCACGGCGGCGGCCCGCACCGAACGGCGGACCACGCTCGTATCGGCTTACGAGACGCGGGCCGTACTCGAAGCCCTCGGCGAGATCACGGCTTCGCCCGAAGTATGGCTGGCGGAGGGCGGGGGATATACGCCGGTCGACGTAACGACCCCAGCCGTCGTCGTACACCGCCACGCGGCGGTGAACTGTCTCGAAATCGAAATCCGCTCCAAGCGCAAAACCCGCATGCCATGGAACTGAATATCGACGGAAAGCCGTGCGACCTCGGATCGGAGCGGATCGCCGTGCCGGGATACGCCGCCGCGGCCCTCGCCGACGTCGAGGCCGCCCGCGAAGGCCGTTCGCTGACGCTGACCATCCCCGCAACGATGCGCAACGATGCGCTCGCCGGATTCGCCCGCGATCCGCATACCGCAGAACGGTTCAACGCAACGCTGCACACGGCGGAACTTACGGCCGAAGGTTCCGTGATGCTGAGCGGAACGGTGCGGATGTTGAGCGCATCGGACGAAGGATACCGGATAGAAATCCGCGACGGCGGAGCGGGCTGGGCGAAAAACGCCGCACGGCGGATGTTCAACGCCCTCGGCGTCGATTTCCGGGCGGCCCTGACTCCGGAGACGATCCTCGCAGGCTGGACGGACGATTCGCCCGTGAAGTTCTTCCCGATCCGCCGCGACGAATACCCGCAGCGCAACAGCCCGACGGACCTGCTCCCCGCCCAGCGGCTCCTGACGGTGGACGATTACCACCCGTTCCTGCATGTGGCGACGCTCGTCGAAACGATCTTCGGCGAAGCGGGGTACCGCATCGAAAGCAGATTCATGGAGTCGGAGCTGTTCCGGTCGCTCTACATGAGCGGCGCATACGCCTCGCGCGACACCGCGGCCCTCGCCGCCCGCATGGGCTTTTTCGCCCGGCGGCTGTCGTCCGCAACGGCGAAGGCCGATTATTCGGGCCGCGTGGCCGCCAACCCGAATACCGCGCTCAATTCCGTGGGAAACATCGTCGAGACGGCCACGCCTCAGACCCCCGACGCCGACGGGGAACCGGTTCCCGGCCTGAGCAACAACGGCGGCTGTTTCGGTTTCGACCGGGGCAATATCGTATTCACGCCCACGACCGAGGTGAGCGCGGGATTCGAGTATTACCTGAAGTACACCACCGACCACGTGATCCAGAGCCGCCAGCGGCTCAAAGGGTTCGATTCGGTCTACCTCGGCACGGGCGCCGACATGCGTTTCTCGCTGGCCAACCGTTACGAAGACCGCCGCGGCGGGATCGCGCAGAACCGCAGCTACACGGCGATCGTCTTCGACCACGCCGAAGGAAGGCAATACCGTCTGAGCTATACGAGGAACGGAACGGCGGACACGCTTTGGAGCGAATTCGCCGCCCGCACGGCGCAGGTCGTCACGCCGGCGGCGGGGAGCGTGGCGAATCCCGTGCTGCAGGTCCGCAGCGGCACCCGCTGGGAGCCGTACGCCGGGGATTGGGCGCTGTACGACGGGTATATCGCCGAGCGGGGAGAGACCACCGTCGAACTGCGGGTGCGCACCGCCGCCGAGCGGCTTTCGCCCTCGTCACCCAAATATTTCAACCGGATTTACTTCCACGGGGCCGAGGAGGGCATGTCGCTCACCCTGCACAAGGAATGTTCGCTCCAGCCGCGTTTCTCATCGGCGCCCGGATACGGGTCGGCGATCACGTTCGCCGACGTGGCCCGGCACCGGATCCGGCAGTCGGAGCTGCTCGAAGCGCTGCAGCACCTCTTCAACCTGCGCTTCCACACCGAACAGGCGACAAGAACCGTGCGGATCGAACCGGCGGACGATTTCTTCGCCGCAGGCCCCGCGGCCGACTGGCGGGCGAAAACCGACTTCTCGCAGCCCGTGGTGCTGGCGGACATCGCCCCCGAAGTCCACGAACGCCGCACATGGCGCTATCTGGCGGGCGACGGAGCCGTGGCCCGTTTCGACGCCGAGGCTGAAAGCCCCTTCGGCCAATGGAGCGTCACGACGGACTCCCGTGCGGCCAAGGAGGGCGAAAAGACGCTGGCCAATCCGCTGTTCAGCCCCACGATCAGCACCGCAGGAGGTTACTCCGACGCCCCTTCGGCCGTAATCATGCAGGTCGGCGATCGCGACGACGCGCAGGAGGACGGCACCAACTTCACGCCGCGCATCGTACGCTTCGCGGGCATGCACCCCCTGCCCGACGGCGAGCGGTGGGGATTTCCGTCGGGGCAGGCGGAATATCCCCTCACGGCGTTCCATTTCGCGGGGGACGACGCGGCGGCAGGATTCACGCTCTGCTTCGAGGACCGCGACGGCGTGCGGGGCCTGCACCGTTATTATGACCTGCAAACGGGCCGAGAGTCCGCAGGCCGGCGCATCACCCTCTCGCTGCGGCTCGCGCCCCACGAATTCGAAAGCCTTTTCACGCCCGGAACGGGAGCGCCCGACCTGCGTTCGGCGTTCCTGCTCGACACGGGCGAAGGGACGGTCCGCGCAGCGCTCCGCGCCGTGGAAGATTACGACCCGCAGGCGGCCTCCGTCCGCTGCACCTTCACCCAACTCCCCGACGCATGACGACCCGCCACAAAAAACGCCTGGCCGCGATCCTGCTGCGGGAACTCGGCGGGCTGGAGGGCGAACGGGCCGTCGAACGGCTGTTCGAACTGGGACTGGTCAACCTGCGGGTCTGCGAACAGCGGGCCGTACGCAACGAAATCGAACGGCTGGGCGCAGAGGGCGTGCCGCGGTGCGAAGCCATGCACGCCACGGCCGAGCTGTTCTGCTGCTCCTACGAAAAAATCCGCAGCTACTATTACAACTCGTACAAATCCTGAAACATGAAATCGGAAATTCAAATCGACAACAACGCCGGCGTCTGCCAAATCGACATCGAGGGCACGATCGGCGTGCCCGAAGAGTGGCAGTTCGACCGGCCCGAAGCGCGCGTGGCGACCTACGAAAAGTTCCGCGACGCCGTGCGCCGCATCGCCGAAATCGACGCGCCCGAAGTGGTGGTCAACATCCGCTCGACGGGCGGCGACGTGAACGACGCGCTGCTGATCCACGATGCGCTCACGACCCTCGGCGCACACATCACGACCCGCTGCTACGGGTACACAGCCTCGGCGGCGACGATCATCGCGCAGGCCGCTTCGCCCGGCTGCCGCGAAATATCGGCCAACGCCCTCTACCTGATACACACGGCCGTCTGCGCCACCGAAGGTAACGCCGCCGAGCTGACCGGCAAACTCGACCTGCTGCGCCAGACCGACGCGCGCATCGCCGCAGTCTATGCCGCCCGTTCGGGACGCCCGGCGGCCGAATTCGAAACCCTGATGGCCGAAAACAACGGCAACGGCCGCTGGCTGTCGCCCGAAGAGGCCGTCGCGGCCGGTCTGGCCGACGTCGTGACCGATGCGGCGGGGCATCCCGCCCCCTCGCTGACGCGCAACATCGCCCGCGGCTGGGAACGCCTGCTAGTACGCATCGGTCTCAGCACCGGAGAGCAGCTGCCCGCGGACCGCAACGTCCTCCACACCGAAGGAGAAGAGCGGGAGCTGCTCCGCCGCTCCGCCGCCGCGGTGCGTCAGGCGCAGCAGCGGGTCGTCCCCACGCAAACCCGGCCCCGCGAGGATCCCTCCTACGGCGACCTCGTGCGGACGGCCAACCAACGCGCCTACTCCGAAGACGCGAAACGTCTGCGCAACATGTAAAACCGGGAGAGTCCCACAGAAAAAGACTCCCCGACCATTCGAACAACCACCAAAATCATTTCAACCATGAGTTTCTTAGAAAACGCCAAGCAGTACACCGGTTCCGACCTCGAAAACATCTTCTTCCGTCCCATCCTGAGCGGCCCTTCGGCCGGCGAACTGGGCGTGAGGGTCCTCTACAACATGCCCGTCCCGACGACCATCCAGCTCTGGGAAGGGCAGCGCAACGTCCTCCAGAAGTACACCGCCGCAGGGTGGTCCGGGGGCAGCGCCGCCAACAAACTGCAGAAAACCATCGCTCTGAGCCGCGTGAAGGCCGAGCTGGGATTCTCGGCCGCCGACTACTTCTCGCTGGTATACGAGAAAATCGCGGCGCGCGCCGACGTCAATATGGACGACCTGACGGGCAGCGAGCTGGAGCAGGCCGAAACTTCGCTCTTCAAGCAGGCCATCGCCGAGGGAATCCGCGCCACGATGTGGGTCGGCGACACGACGGCCGCTTCGGGCTTCAACACCTTCGACGGCTTCCTCAAAAGCGTCAAGGCAGGCGCCGAGCAGGAGCGGTTCCACAATTCGGTCTACGAAGCCGCCGACTTCACCGATCCCGAAAAGATCGTCGCCATTCTCGACGACCTCTGGCAGAACGCCGACGAACGCATCAAGGACCGCAAAGCCGAAGGCCAGCTCGCCTTCTTCGTCACCTCGGATCTCTATTACGCCTACGAAAAGTACCTCGACAGCAAGGGCGCCGACGCGGCCTACGCCGAAAGCACCAACGGCCGTCAGGGACTGGCCTACCACGGCATCCCGCTCGTCGACGTCCGTCTGGGGGCCTATCTGGCCGACACCTCGCTCCACAAGTCGTTCTGCCTGCTGACCGACCGCCGCAATCTCGTACTGGCCGTCAATACGTCCGACTTTCCGGGCAACGAAGTGCGCATGTGGTACAACCCCGACCTGATGGAGAACCGCCAGCGCGCCGTCTTCATGGCCGGATGCGACGTGATCGACGAGACGATGCTCTCTTACGCATTCCGGGTATAGCAATGACAGCGTCCACACCCCGCAAACCCGCCGGCGGCATCACGGCCGCCGCAATCACCCCCGCAGGAAATCTCCTGCGGGCGGCGCTGGGGGCCGACGGGCGCGCCGAAGCGGTGTTCCGCGACGGAACGCTGCTCGCGCGGCTGCCGCTCGCCGAAGAGCGTTCCTCCTATACCGAGCTGAGCGACACCCAAGCCGGACCGCAGCGCGTGCGTCATACGCTGAAGCTCGTCGTCAGCCGCGAAGCGGCCCGCACGCTTTTCGGCCCGGCATTCCGCCGCACGGCCGCGACCGAGGGGCTGATCGCAACCGTCACGGCCGCATCGGGCGAACGGCTGCTGATCGGCTGGTCGGCCCGGCTGGGGACGGAACAACCGCTGCGGCTCGGCTCGGTGAGCAACGAATCGGGCGTAAAGCCCCTCGACGGCACGCCGGTCGTCGTGACCCTCACCTGCGAGGACGCCGACCCGGCCCCGGAACTCAAACAACAGGAACCATGAGCAAAAAGCACAAAATCAAACCGGCCGTCGCGGTGAACAACCGCACGGCCGATCCCTACATCACGCTCGGCGCGGGACGTGTCGAAAGCGACGCGTTCTGGCGCTGGGGCGACGACAACCTCTTTCCCAACGCGCTGGCGCTGATGGCCCGCCGTTCGGTGACCCACCGCCGCATCATCAACGACAAGGCCGACTACATTTCGGGCAAGGGCTTCACGTGCGACGAGGTGCAGCAGCCCCGGCTCGCGGCCTTCCTGCGCCACGTAAACGGCGACGGGGAGAGCCTGCGGCAGGTGCTCAACAAGCTGGCGTTCGACAAGGCGCTTTTCGGCAACGCATTTCTCGAAGCGGTGACCGACGCCGGACATACGTTCCTCTCGCTGCACCATCAGGACGCCTCGCGCTGCCGGCTGGCCCGCGACTCGGCCCACGTCCTGCTCCACCACGACTGGACGGCATTCAAAGCGGCCGAAGCGCGGACCCTGCCCCTCTACCCGGCATTCGAAGAGCAGTCCGACGGCACGCTGCGCGCCGTGATCCACTACAAGGACTACGAACCGACGTTCGAACATTACGGCGTGCCGCCCTACATCGCGGGGTTCAACGTCTCGGCCATCGCCTACAAGACCGACAAGTGGAATATCTCGCGGCTCGACAACTCGTTCCAGCTCTCCGGCGTGATGATGCTCGACAGTACGGTGGACAGCGAAGCCGAAGCCGAACGCATCGTACGGCTGGCCGAGCAGAAATTCGCGGGCAACCCCGGACAGGTGATGTTCGTCATCCGCGACGGCGGCGAGCAGAACGACAATTCGCGTTTCATTCCGATCGCATCGCAGAACGAGGGCGACTGGCAGGCGCTGCACGAGCAGGCCGTGTCGGACATTATCGTGGCCCACTCGTGGTTCCGGACCCTGAGCGGACTGGAATATGCTTCGGGATTCAGCGCCGAACGCATCCTGCACGAGTACGAAGTGGCGCTCAACACGGTCATCCTCGGCGAGCAGGCCGAACTGACCGAGCCGATCCGCCAGCTCCTGACCTCCGTATCGGGATTCGACACGTCGTCGCTGCAAATCGTAAACCGCCCGCCGACACGCTCCAAGCCGATCTATATGAAGGTCTGGGAGGCCCGCAAGGCCGACGGACTGGAGTATGATCCCGACGACGAGCGCCAGCAGGCGTTTCTGTCCGAGATCACGAAGTATAATATCAGAAGCATAGAATAAGACCTGATTCTCCGGGTGCTTTCGAAACTTTCTGTTCGCCGCCTTCGGCGTCGTTTACAAGTCTGACCCGCCCTGACTCCCCGCCCGGCGGGGAGTTGTCGCACGCGGCCAAGACGACGCAAAGGTTGTCTTGCTTTTCCCGCTCCGGCACGCTTGTAGTTATGACGCCCCCGCGGGAACTTCCGCACCGCTTTCAGCGATATTCGAAAATCATTTCAATTACAACAACCATGAACACACTTATCACCCCCGCGCAGGCCGTCGCGCTGGCCTTCGCCGACGGGGAGTATCTCGCACCGGAGAGCGTCACGCAGAGCGACATCGCCGCGGCCGAACAGCGTTACATCGTCCCGGTCATCGGGCGGCGGCTGTACGAGAAGCTTCTCTCAGGCTCGCACGCCGGCTTCACGACCGAATATCTTGCGGCTCCGGCGGCGCTTTTCACGCGCATCGCCCTCCAGCCGCGGCTCGACGTCCGCACCGGGCAGTGCGGCACCGTCGCGCCCAAATCCGCCGCCTACCAGCCCGCAGGCACGCAGGCCCTGCGCGAACTGCAACGGAGCCTGCGCCGTCAGGCCCGGACGCTGTTGCGCCGCGCCGCCGAACACCTCGAAACGCACGCCGCCGAATTTCCGGAATACGACCCGCACAAGAACATCCTCAACCGCTGTACGACCGATGGAAACTTTGTACAGACTCGTTAGCGGTGCGGCGGCGGGGATCGCCGCCCTGTTCGCCCCGATCGGACCGCTCGTGGCCTGCGCCGTGGTCTTCATCGGCATCGACTTCCTGTCAGGCGTCGCCGCCAGCCGCGCGGCGGCCCGCCGCGAAGGCCGCGCATGGTATTTCGAGAGCCGCGAAGCATGGCGCACGGTCCTCAAGCTGGCCCTTGCCATTACAGCAATCGCCATGGCGTGGCTGATCGACAGCTGCATCCTCGACTTCATGGAGCTGAACGTCGCGCGGCTCTTCACGGGCTTCACGTGCGGCGTGGAGCTGTGGTCGTTCCTCGAAAACGCGTCGCAGCTCTCCGACGCCCCGCTGTTCCGCTGGCTGCGCCGCTACGTACGCCGCCGCATCCGGAGGGAGGCGGGCGATGAGTAGGGGGCTGAGCAACCGGAACCCCGGCAATATCCGACAGTCGGCGGTCCGCTACAAAGGCGAGGTGCGGCCCTCGCGCGACCCGGCATTCAAGCAGTTCGAATCCATGCCGTGGGGGTACCGGGCAATCTTCGTCCTCTTGGACACCTACCGCATCCGCCACGGTCTGGATACCATCCGCGGCATGATCTCGCGCTGGGCCCCACCCTCGGAGAACCATACGGAAATCTACATCCGCGCAGTCGCCGACGCCGTGGGCATTGCCGACGACCGGCCGGTCGATACCCGCGACCGGACGACGATGCTCCGCATGGCGGCGGCCATTTCGCGGGTGGAAAACGGCACGGCGGCCGATATGGACGACGTGGAGCGGGGTTGGGAGCTATTTCGCCAATAGCGGCGGAGAGTCCCGCCCGATCCGGCGGCGGCATGAAATCCTTTTGCCCGAACAGGACACAAAACAGCCCTCTTTTATTATATTTGCAGGTATGAAATCCGAATTCCTGCTTGCCAAACTCGACCGTATGCCGATGCTGAAAGCCGTCGTACCGTTTGCGGCCGGGATTCTCGCCGCCGACCGCTTCGCACTGCCCCTGTGGTTTCTCGCAGGGACCTTTTTGCTCTCCGGCGTCTCGGCGCTGCTTCTCCGGTCGCCGCTCTGCACCCTCGCCATGCTCTTCACGGCGGGATTCGGCGCGGCACAGCTCCGCGATACCGGACGCACGGTACCTTACGGGGTATACACGGCCTATGAACTCTCCGTCGAGGGCATCCCCGCCGACCGGGGCCGCTATGCTTCCGCCGAAGCGACCGTCACGGCGTGGCGCGACCCGGCCGACGGCACGTGGCACCCCGCAGGCGACCGGGTGACGCTCCATGCCGACAGCCTAACGGCCCTGCATCCGGGCGAGCGTCTCCGCTGCCGGGGCACGGTCCGGCCGCTGCGCGGCGGCGCGGAGAGTTACCGCCGCCTGATGACGCGGCGGGGATTCGCGGGAACGATATGGCTGTCGGAGCGAACCATACTCGAACGATTGCCCGCCCGCAATACGGCCCTGCATCTGCATGCCGCCGAACGAATGGGCCGTCTGAGAATCCCCGGCGACGCGGGTGCCGTCTGCCGCGCCATGACGGCGGGCGACCGGAGCGGCATCACGCCCGAACTGCGCGCGGCCTATTCGCGCAGCGGACTGTCGCACCTGCTGGCCGTATCGGGACTGCACACGGGCATCGTCTTCGCACTGGTCAATCTGCTGTTGTGGTGGCTGCCGCTGCTGCGCAGGGGCCATCTGCTGCGCAACCTGCTGGCGGCGGCCTGCATCTGGATTTACGTCGCCGCGGCGGGATTTCCGCCCAGCGCCGTGAGGGCGGCGGTGATGTTCACGATGCTCCAGTCCGCCCTCGCCTCCGCGTCGGAATACAACGGACTGAACGCCCTCGCCGCAGCCGCTTTCGGCATGCTGTTGTGGAATCCCGCATGGCTCGGAGACATCAGCTTCCAGCTCTCGTTTGCGGCCGTTGCGGCGATCCTCGCATGGGGCGTACCCCTCTGCCGCCGGCTCCGCACCCGGCGGCGGGCGCTGAACCCGATTACCGACGCGCTGGCGGTCAGCTTGGCGGCGACGCTGGCCACGGCGCCCCTCGTATCGCATACGTTCGGCATCGTGCCGCTGGCGGGAGTCGTCGTCAACCCGGCGGCGATCCTGCTCGGAAGCGTCGTGGTGCTGGCCGGCGCGCTCTGGATGCTGCTGCCGTTCGGATGGGCGGCCCCGGCATTCGAATGCGTGCTATCGCACACGGCCGAAGGACTCAACGCGCTGGCGCGCGTCACGGCGGATCTGTCCTGCGCAGCGGCGGAATACGCCCTCGGCGGAGGGGCGACGGCGGCCGTTTACCTCTTTTTCGCGCTCGCAACGGCTGCCGCATGGTCCGCCGAACCGAAAAAAAGCGTACATTTGCCCGCATGATGACCCCCGAAGAATACGAACTGCTGCTTACGGACGAAGTGCAGCGGGCCATTGCCGTCTCCCGCGGCCGCGATCCGCTGGACGTGGCCCTCGACCGCACCGTGCCCCACGCGCGGCTGGTCGCCACGCAGGTCAAATACCTCGCGCGGGCGGCATCGAAACTGCCGTCGTATGCCGCCGCGCAGTGCATACTCCCGCCGCTGGCCTTCGAGCAGGCGTCGAGCGAGGCGTGTGCGGCGCATAAACGGATCGACGGCGACACGGCGCTGGACCTCACCTGCGGACTGGGCGTCGATGCGCTTTTCCTGAGCCGCCGTTTCCGGCGCGTGGTGACGCTCGAACGCAGCGAAACGCTGGCCCGTATCGCCGCCGAAAACTTCCGGCGGCTCCAAGCCGCCAACATAGAGGTCGTCCACACCTCGGCCGAGGAGTATCTGCAACGGCCCGGACTGCGCTTCGACTGGATTTTCGCCGACCCCGACCGCCGCTCGGCCGACGGCCGCAAGCTGGTGCGGCTCGAAGCGTGCTCGCCCGACGTCACCGCCCTGATGCCGCTTATCGCGCGCGCGTCAGGGCGTCTGTGCATCAAGAACTCGCCGCTGTTCGACGTGGACGAAGCCCTTCGGCTCTTTCCCGACAGCCGCGTGGAAGTCGTCTCGCTCGGCGACGAGTGCAAGGAGGTGCTCGTCTATGCCGACGGCACGGGTCCCGCCCTCACGGCGACGGCGCTCGGCCGCGGCAGTTTCACGGCCACCCCCGGCCAGACGCCGCCGCCCGCACCCGACACCTTCGACCCGTCGCGCTACCGCTGGCTGGTCGTGCCCGACGTCGCGCTGCAGAAGGCGCGGCTGGCGCGGCTCCACCTGCGCGGCAAGGCCGACATCTGGAGCGAAATCGGCTACGGATTCGCCGCCGAAGAGCCGCAGGAGGTAATCGGCAAGGTATTCGCAGTCGAACGCATCGAACCGTACGACCCGCGGCGGCTGAAACGCAGCCTGAAAGGAGCCGGTGCCGAGCTGATGAAACGCGACTTCCCGTTCGGAGCCGAGGAGCTGGCCCGGCGGCTGGGCGTGCACGCGGGAACCGACGTGCGGCTGGCCTTCACCAAAATCGGAAACGGATTTTGGGCGGTCCGGTTGAAATAGCTATATTTGCAGCATATCGGGATGCGCCCGGCGGCATTCGGCGCGCAGTCCGTTTGCAGGAATCGTAACAGCCTATGAAAATCAGCGAGATATTCACCTACTTCACCGACACGATCTTCCGGCGCGACATCAACGAATGGCGCAACCCGGTCATCCGGTGGCTCGTACAGCAGTACCGCCTGCTGTTCTACACGGCGCGGGGCCTGCTGGAACACGGCACGATCGTCCGCAGCGCGGCCCTCACGTTCTATACGCTAATGTCGCTGGTGCCGATCGTAGCGGTAGTTTTCGCCGTGGTCAAGGGCTTCGGACTGGCCGACGGGCTGATCGACAACCTCTACGCCCTCTTCCCGCAGAACCCCGAAATCATCGACTACGTCGTCGATTTCGCCGAAAAGGCGCTGGCACGCACGCAGGGCGGCGTGGTGGCGGCCGTGGCGCTGGTGATGCTCTTCTGGGCCATAATCCGGGTCTTCGGCTCGATCGAAAGCGCCTTCAACAACATCTGGGAGGTCAAGGTCGAACGCAGCGTGACGCGCCAGTACACCGACTATATCGCCGTGGTGATGATCGTTCCGGTGCTGTGGGTCGTGGCCAATGCCGTAGGCAACTACACCCAGCAGCTGCTGGGATTCGACGGCAGCTGGTATTTCGACCTGCTCTCGCGCTTCGCGTCGATGTTCATCATCTGGGTGATGTTCACCATCCTGTATATCATCATCCCCAACACCAAAGTCAAATTCAAGAGCGCGCTGATGGCGGGCATCGTCGCCGGCACGCTCTTCCTGCTCTTTCAGTGGGGCTATATCTACATTCAGCGGTGGATGACCTCCTATAACGCCATCTACGGCAGTTTCGCGGCCCTTCCGCTGCTGCTGATCTGGCTCCAGACCTCGTGGCAGATCCTGCTGTTCGGCGGCGAGCTGTCGTTCGCCTACCAGAATATCGCCCGCTTCGGCGAGGAGCGCGAATCGCTGCTGATAAGCTACGACCAGCGGCGCAAGATCCTGCTGGCCGTGATGCTCTCCGTGGTGCGGCACTTCCGCGAAAAGGGCGGTGCAACGCCCGCCGACGTGATCCGCGCACGGCTCGGACTGCCCACGCGCATCGTCAACGACGTACTCTACCAGCTCGTGCAGGCCGGACAGCTCATCGCCGTGCCTTCGGGCGACGGCGAACGCGAAGTGGCCTTCGCCCCGGCGCACGACACCGGGACGCTGACCGTCTACGGGGTGCTCGAAGCGGTCGAAGCGTCGGGGCAGACGACCGTCGATCTGGCCCGCAACGCCGAACTGACCCGCATCGACCGGGAGTTGGAGAACCTGAAGGAAACGGCCCGCAAATCGCAGGACAACGTGCGGCTGGTGGACCTGCTTTAACGAAACGACAAAGAAACTTATGGAACGCGCAGTAATCATCGGAAGCGGCAACCTCGCGGAAGCATTGGCGCAGGCCGTCGCCCGAAGCGGCCTGAAACTCGTACAGCTCTTCGCCCGCAACGCCCAGCGCGGAAAGACGGTCGCCGCACTCGCCGGCACCCAATGGACCTCGGACCCGGCCGGGCTGGCCGAAGCCGACATCTACCTGATCGCAGTAAGCGACCGGGCCGTAGCGGAAGCGGCCGCTTCGCTGCCCATTCCCGCGGGGGCCGTCGTGGCCCACACCGCCGGAAGCGTGCCGCTCGAAGCCCTGCCCGACCGCCCCACGACGCGCCGGGCCGTCTTCTATCCCCTCCAGACCTTCACCAAGGGCCGCGAAGTGGATTTTTCGCAGATTCCCGTCTTTCTCGAAACCGACGACGAAGCCCTGCGCCCGGAGCTGGAAGCCTTCGCCCGCCGTCTCTCGCGCACGGTGATCTGGGCCGACTCGGCCTGCCGGGCAAAAGCGCATCTCGCGGCGGTTTTCGCCTGCAATTTCGTCAATCACATGTACGCCGTCGCAGAGCGCATCGCCGGCAGTGCGGGACTTCCGTTCGACGTGCTCAAGCCGCTGATCGCCCAGACCGCCGCCAAGGCGCTCGACGCGGCCTCCCCGGCCGACGTGCAGACAGGTCCCGCCGTGCGCAACGACACCGGAACCCGCGCCCGCCACTGCGCCCTGCTCGACGACGACCTGCAACTCAAGAACATCTATTCAATCATAAGCAACAGCATATGGGAAACTTCAAAGAAGATATAGCGCGCACCGAAGCCTTCGTCTTCGACGTGGACGGCGTGATGACCGACGGCGGCATCATCCCCACACTCGACGGCGACTTCATCCGCCGCTACAACGCCAAGGACGGCTATGCGCTGGCCTACGCGATCAAAATGGGCTACAAGGTCTGCATCATCACCGGAGGACGCGGCAAGACCCTCGAAAACCGGCTGAAGATGCTGGGCGTCACGCGGGCCTACATCGACTGCATGGACAAGATCAGCGCCCTGCACGAATACTTCGCCGAGGAGGGCATCGACCCCCGGAACGCAATCTACATGGGCGACGACATCCCCGATCTGGAGTGCATGCGCGAAGTGGGCATCCCGGTCTGCCCGGCCGACGCAGCCGCCGAAGTGATCGAAGCGTCGCGTTACGTCTCCGAATTCAAGGGCGGCGAAGGGGCCGTGCGCGACATCGTCGAGCAGGTGCTCCGCGCCCGCGGCGACTGGGCCAAAAACTCCGAGGGCGTGACTCCCTCGTCGCTGGCCGCCTCGCGGTAAGCTGCCGCCGGGAACGGAGGGGACGGACAACCAAGACAAACGGGACAAGACCCGAAAAAGGCAGGCAGCACGCCCGCAAACAAAACAGCCGGTCGCATGACCGGCTGTTTCCATATCCGCAGGAACCACATCCGTAGAAGAGTCTTTACTGCATCCACTCGACGTTCGCCGCGTCGCGGAACAGCAGGTTGAGCGGGCGCACCAGACTCTCGGCATCCGGAGCGAAGATGAACCGCACCTTATCGACGGGCACCGTCAGGAAAACCGTCGAGGGATAACCGCCGATCATATCGACGTGATCCATCAGCGACCAGACGAAAATCTCGAACGGCATCTGACCGGGAAGCAGCGTCAGACCCGGAAAGTCGGTTTCGTACGACGCCGAAGAGGTGTCGGCGGGATGAGGCTTGAAGAAAATGTCGTACGCTGCGCCGTACTGTCCGACGATCCGCGCCACGTAATCGCGCTGCTGCTGTTCGCTCGCGGCGTTCTGATGGCTCGTTCCGATGATGATCAGGTTGCCTTTGGGAGAAGCGTCGAACAGCGCCGCGAACTTGTCGTAATCGAAGCCCGCCATGTCGTAGAACAGCCTGCGGGCCGATTCGGGCAGTGTCGACAGCATCTCGTAGGGCTGAATATCTTCGATCTGCATTTCACGAAGTTTGTCGGTAATGAACGGGCAGGAACTTTCGAGCAGCGACCCGTTCTGCATCACCAAGCGATAGCCGGGACGGGTCGCGAGGTAGTAAGGCCACGTCCACGATTCGAGCTCGAACTCGGCACGGGTTTCGGGATAACGTCCCCCGTGATTCCAGTCGAGCGCCTCGACCTCCGCGGCATAGGCGTCCCAATTCTGCTGAGCCGTGGCCGGATCGCCGAAATAGTTGTAAAAGTTGTTGTATGTCGCCGTTCCGTCCGAAAGCAGGCTCACCTTCACCCGCGCGGAGTCGATTCCCTGCGCCACGAACCAGTCGTAACCCAGACGGCAGCGCAGGTCGTCCACATAGAGACTGAAGACGGCTGTCGGATCGGCCTTGTTGATCTCCAGAACACGCCGTTTCATTTCGCGGCACATCGCGTCCTTTTCGGCTTCGGTGGCATCCGAGGTCCGGTCGGCCGCCGTCGTGACTTTGACATGCGGCGGGAACTTATCCGGGTCGAACGTTCTCGAACGCGTATAATAGAAATAACTCGGTTTGTCGTGGGACAGCACATGCAATCCGGCATAGAGGGCGGCATCGTGCCGAATCCGGCATAAAAATAGTAATCCGGCGCGCGTCGTAACCGTCCTTCGGCGCGCTCTGCGACATGACGAACGGCACGATCAGGTCCTCGCTGGCAAAAGCCAGCTGCGCACTGCGGGCGGGGCCTTCGTTCCGGTCGAAGGTCACCTCGATCTCGGAATATCCCGCCGGGCCTTCCGTGGCGGAGAGCGTAAACCACTTGTCCCCGGCGGCGGCCGTCACGCGCCACGGCAGCGACGAAGTTACGGAGATCTTGCCGGCGCGGGCCAGTGCGTCGAGCGACAGAAAACTCTCGCCGGCGTTGACTACCAGCACGGGACGGGTCGTTTCGTCGTCGCTGCACGCCGCCGATCCCGCGATCAGGGCCAGACAAAGGAGGGCCGAAAACAATCTTTTCATTGCGAATCAAATTAGCGTTACTGCCCTTATAAACGCTGCAAAAGCCCTTTTACTGCATCCCGCGACCGATTTCCGTCTGAAAAATTAAGCCGCACGGAATGCCGTGCGGCTTTTATCCGATGCAGCAGACGTCATTCGCCTTTGCGTTTCTTGATCCGGTCCAGATGCTCGCGCACCCGTTTGCGGAAAAGCTCGCGGCGGTACTGCAGATTGGCCTGCCACCCCAGCCAGCGGGTATAACGCTCCCGTTTTTCGGGATAGATGTCGCGTATCGTGACCAGAATGCCCGTCTCCTCGACACCGCCGAAATCGGGATTCGACACCGTATCGAAAACCCGCATCGTGGGCGAAAGGTTCATGTATGCGTTGATCAGCGGCGGAATGTTCTCGTTGAACTCGCGGATTTTCTGAATCAGAATGCGGTAATTCTCCTGATAGGTCTGCCCCGTGAAGAGCTGCTCATAATAAGGGTCGTCCAGATCGAGCCGGAGCGGATGGATGCCCTCGACGAGGTTGTCCCGGTCGGGGAAGTAACGGCGCAGGAACCAGATCAGGGCGTTGCGGGCCACAGCCTTGTAGGTCGTGTACATCGTCACCTTGCCGAAAAGGTATTTGGCGCGGGGGTCCAGCACGATCAGCGCACCGAGCCCGTCCCAGAGGTTGTCCAGCGCATAAATGCTTTTGGCGTTGCCGCGCGCCTGATAGGAGGGCTGCACGAACGAACGGCCCAGTTCGATGGTGCGGGGCAGGTATTTGCGGCGGAACTTGTCGCTGAAGCGGAAATAGTGTTCGGTCGAGAGATGCCGCGGATATTCGTCCGTGCAGATGATGAAACGGTAGCCGCCGACGATCTCTTCGGCGGCGGGGTCCCACACGATCAGCTGGTAGTAGCCGTCCTCGGCCAGATCTTCGGCGTCGATGTCCAGCTCCTTGCCCGTGCCGCCACCCGCGCCGCGGAACGCGATTTCGCGCAGGCGGCCGATCTCGCGCATCAGCGACGGACACTCGGCGGCCGAGAAGATATAAATCTCGTTCCCGGCCTTCTTCGTATCGCGGGCCTTGCGCTCCGGCGTCAGTTCGGCGCGGAGCAGTTCCCTTTCGACGGGAGGTATGATGGCTTCCATTTGTCTCTGTTGCATATAACTGGGGGCAAAAATACCGATTTTAGCGTTTTTCCGGTTCCGGCGCGAGCATATTTTCCAAAAAATACGCCTTTTTGCGTACGAATTCGGCCTGCTCGCGGAGTCCGCCGTAACGCTGCAGCTCGGAGACGGGAATCGGGTCGCCCACGAAAATGCGGAAGTGCCGGCCCTTTTGGGAAAACATTTCGTCGGGCAGCCAAAGCATCTCGATATTGAGCTTCAGCCCCAGCATCACGCGCAGCCGGGCCACGCGGTAGAAGAAGTTCGACAGCCGTCCTTCGACGAACACCGGCACGATCTCGCGCTGCGAAGCGTAGGCCTTTTTCAGGAAGTTGGTTTTCCACGGCAGGTCGGTCACCTCGCCCCCGATGCAGCGCGAGCAGAGCCCCGCCGGGAAGGTCAGGATCGGCACTTCGCCGACGAACTCCTCGTCGAATTTGCGGGCGTAGGCGCTGTTCTGCGAACCGTGCTTGTTCACCGGAATCCATAGCGGACGCAGCGGTTCGAGGTGCATCAGCAGGTCGTTGACCACCACGCGGGCGTCGCCGAAGCGGTCTATCAGCTTGTCGGCGAGCATCATGCCGTCCATTCCCCCGAAAGGATGGTTCGCGGCGAACAGATAGCGGCCCTTGGGATCGAGCTTTTCGAGCCCCTCGACCGTATAGGTCACCTGCCACTCCCTGAAGCAGGCGCGGATAAACTCCTGCGGGGGCAGGTTCCAGTAGTGTTCGAGGATATAATTGATCTCCGACTCGTGAATCGTGCGGCGGAGCCAGCCGATGACGAAGCCGGGAATCCAGCGGGCCAGCCGCGGGGCTTTGTCGGCAAGTACCGCTCCGATATCTATTCTGGGCATAAAGACGTACAAAAAATTATATCCACAAATATAGGTATTCTTTTTCGAAAAATCCCTAACTTTACACCCAAATCGACCTTGTCAGCAACGAATATGTCTCAGTATCATACACCTGTCCTTCTGAAGGAGTCCGTCGACCTGCTCGCCGTAGACCCTGCGGGCACTTACGTGGACCTCACTTTCGGCGGGGGCGGCCATTCGCGCCGCATCCTCGAAAAGCTGGGTCCCGGCGGGAGACTCTACGCTTTCGATCAGGACCGCGACACGCGCGCGAACTGTCCCGACGACGGGCGGTTCCACTACGTCGAGAGCAACTTCCGCTTTCTGCGCGGGGCGCTGCGGCTGCGGGAGGTGGAGCAGGTGGACGGCATTTTGGCCGATCTGGGCGTCTCGTCGCACCATTTCGACGCCGTAGAGCGGGGTTTCTCGTTCCGGGGCGAAGCGCCGCTGGACATGCGCATGAACCAGCGGGGCGCGCTGACGGCGGCCCGCGTCGTGAACGGCTATCCGGCCGACGCGCTGACGCGCCTGCTGGGAGAGTGGGGCGAGCTGGAGACCCCGTGGAAAATCGCCAACTGCATCGTCCGGGCACGGGAAGCCGCACCGATCGAGACCACGGCGCAGCTGGTCGAGGCCGTGAAGCCCTGCACCCCGAAAAAAGACGAGTCGAAGTTCCTGACCAAGCTTTTTCAGGCGCTGCGCATCGAGGTCAACGGCGAAATGGAGGCGCTCAAAATGGCGCTGGAGCAGAGTCTCAAGGTACTGCGTCCCGGCGGGCGGCTGGTCGTCATCTCGTACCACTCGCTCGAAGACCGACTGGTCAAGAACTTCCTGCGCAGCGGGAATTTCTCAGGCTCGGTGGAGAAAGACTTTTTCGGACGCGCCCTCACGCCGTTCGAGATCATAACGCGCAAGGCCGTGGTCCCCACGGCCGAAGAGTTGGAACGCAACCCCCGGTCGCGCTCGGCCAAACTGCGCGCGGCCGCAAAACGGGAGAACGAATAACGGAGGGCGGAGGCCGCCGCGAATCATTCAACGACAAAAGCAGCAGAGAAGGATGTTCAAGGACCACGAATTCGACCCGGTAACCCCCGAAGAGGAGGCCCGCCGCAGGCAGGAGGAGGAATTCGCCCGCCGCGTGCGGCGCGAGGTGCTGCGCATCGAGCGGGGCGAAGCCGACGAGGACATCCGCGCCGACATGGAACGCGAAGAGGAGGAGAAGGCCGAAGAGGAGGAGCGCCAGCGCCGGGAGCGCCGCCGCAAGGCCAGCACCTTCTGGCAGCTCTTCTCAGGTACGATCCTCGTCCACGAAGGAGTCTCGAAATACTATCCCTACATGCTCTCGATCGCGGGCATGTTCTTTTTGAGCATCGCCGTGATGTTCACCACCCTGCATCTGGACATGAAGTACTCGCGTCTCGAACGCGAAGTGCAGATCCTGCGCGAACGCTCGATCCGCCTGCAGGAACAGCGTTACCGCCGCACCACCCACTCGGCCATCGTCGAGCGGCTGCGCGAACGCGGCATCGAGCTCACCGACCCGCCGGCGCCGGGCGAAATCATCGAAAACTGACGGACGATGAAAGAGGAACGTTCGAAGATCAAAAGCGATATTCTGCTGCGGGTACGGCTGCTTTACGTGCTGTTCATACTCGCCGGGGCCGTCGTGCTCGGACGACTGGTCTGGGTGCAGCTCTTCAGTTCCGAAGTGGCCTACAACGCCGAACGGCTGGCCAGCCGCATCTTCACCGAGGAGACCATTCCGGCGCAGCGCGGCAGCATCCTCTCGCGCGGCGGCGCGCCGCTGGCGACCTCGATCTTCCGCTATCAGGCCGCCTTCGACTTCGCTTCGCCGGGTCTCGATTCGCTGAAAACCTTCCGCGAACAGAGCGACTCGCTGGCCAAACTCCTCGCGGCGTTCTTCCGGGACAAGTCCGCCGCCGAATACAGCCGCAAATTCCGCGAGGAGCACGCCCGCCGCTACCGGCTCGTCAACGGACGCGACACGACCTACCTACGCTCCGAAGGGTGGTTCTCGCGCCTGATGGACCGTCTGCGCGACGAAGAGTTTGCCACGCGCCGCATCTACGACACCATCCGCGACCACACGCCCGTCAATATCTTCCCCCGCGAAGTGGACTACGCCGAATGGCAGACCCTGCGGCGTTATCCGCTGCTGAACTGGAACATGGGCATGGTCTACCGGCTCGTCGAACGCGACCAGCGGGTCTACCCGCAGGGCGAACTGGCGCGCCGCACGATCGGACTTACGGGCAACAAGGGCAATTACGGCATCGAGGAGGCCTACCGCGAAGAGCTTGCGGGCCGCGACGGCAAAGCCCTGCGGCAGCGCATCGCCAGAGGCTTCTACGGCCGCGTCGCGGGCGGCGGCCACGAGGACCCCGAAGACGGCTACGACGTGGTGACCACGCTCGATCTGGACCTGCAGGACGTCGCCGACAAGGCGTTGCGGCGCCAACTCGAAGCCCAGAACGCCATCTGGGGCACGACGATCGTCATGGAGGTCCATACGGGCGAAATCCTCGCCATGGCCAATCTGGGCCGGGCGGGGACCGAAGGGGCGTTTTACGAACGCGAGAATTACGCGCTGGGGCGCAGCATGGAGCCGGGTTCGACCTTCAAGCTGGCGACGATGCTCACGCTGCTCGACGACGCCGACATGTCTCCCCAGACCGCCTACGACACCCACAACGGCGACCCGGTGACCGTAGGCCCGGCCAAGAATATCCGCGACTCGCACCGCGGCGACCACGTCATCGACTTCCGCCGCGCCGTGGCTTCGTCGTCGAACGTCTACTTCGCCAAGGCGATCTGGGAGCGTTACGGCATCACGGGCAAGAAGCAGGAGTACAGCGACTTCCTCCACGAAAAACTACGTCTCGGACAGACCGTCGGACTGGAACGGCTGGGCGAGCGCGCCCCGTCGATCACCACCGACTGGAAAGTTCCCGATCCGGGCGTCATGCTGGTCAAGATGAGCTACGGCTACCGCGTGCGGCTGGCTCCGATCCAGATGATCACCTTCTACAACGCCATCGCCAACGGCGGCAAAATGATCTCACCAGTGCTGGTGCGCGAACTGCGGCGCGGCGACCGCGTCGAGGAGCGGTTCGAAAGCCGCACCCTCGCCTCGTCGATCTGCTCGCGCTCGGCGCTGCGCGAGGTGCAGCGGTGTCTCGAACTGGTCTGCACAGAGGGTACCGCCAGCCTCTATTTCAGGGACACCGCCCGGCTGCGCGTGGCCGCCAAGACCGGCACGGCGCAGATCACCGACGCCCGCAGCCGCGAAGGCCGCTACTACCTCGGCTCGATGATCGCCTACTTCCCGGCCGACAACCCCCGCTACACGGTGCTGACGACCATCGAAACCCGTGCGCAGGCCGGCAAGGCCTATTACGGAGGTCCGCTGGCGGGTCCGGTCGTCAAACGCATGGTCGATTACATCTACAACCGCAACCGCGACTGGTACGGCCGCGTCGAGCGGCACGGCCCGCGCCGCCACCCAGACCGGATCAAGGGCGGCGACATCGCCCAGATCCGCCGCGTGGCGGACAAGCTTTCGCCCCGCGCTTCGTTCGACCACCGCACGGGCTGGGGCCGCGTGCAGGTGGACAGCCTTTCGAACGTGGTCATCACGAGCCTTCCGGCCGAAACGGGCACGATGCCCGACGTGCGGGGCATGGGACTCAAGGACGCGCTGTTCGTACTCGAAAGCCGCGGCCTGAAGGTCCGCTTTTCGGGCCGGGGAGCCGTCGTCCGGCAAAGCGTCGCTCCCGGAGCGCGCATCACGTCGGGCGCGACGGTCGCCATAACGCTGAACTAAGATGAAAGAACTGACGATATTCACCCCGGCGCCGCGCCGCAGGGAGACTTTCCCGGCTTCCGGACGCGTTCGCGGAAGCGCCTGCGATCCGAATTCCGCGGACCGCGGCGACAAAGACGCCCAAGGGGCGAATACGACAAAAGACAACGGTTTATGAAAACACTGAAAGAACTTCTCCGAAATACCCTCGTTACGGCGCTGCACGGCGACGATTCGGCCGCCGTCGCCGGGTTGGTTTACGACTCGCGTGCCATCGGGCCGGGCGACTGCTTCTTCGCCGTGCGCGGCACGCAGAACGACGGGCACGACTTCATTCCCGCCGCCGTCGCAAAAGGCGCCGCCGCCGTCGTCTGCGAACGCCTGCCCGAACAGACCGCCGCAGACGTCACCTACGTCGCGGTGCCCGACGCCGCAGGCGCGCTGGCCGACATGGCCGCGGCGTTCTACGACCACCCCAGCCGCGCGCTGAAACTCGTCGGCATCACCGGCACCAACGGCAAGACCACGACCGTGACGCTGCTGTATGACCTCGTACGGGCGTTGGGTCATAAGGCGGGACTGATTTCGACCGTGGTCTACAAGGTCGGCGAACGCACCGTCGAGGCGACGCACACCACGCCCGACCCCGTGCGGCTCAACGCCATGATGCGCGAAATGGCCGACGAGGGGTGCGAGTACTGCTTCATGGAGTGTTCGTCGCACGCCATCGTGCAGGAGCGCACGCGCGGGCTGCACTTCGCGGGCGGCATCTTCTCGAACATCACCCACGACCACCTCGACTACCACAAGACCTTCGCCGAATACATCCGCGCCAAGAAACTCTTCTTCGACTCACTCTCAAAAGAGGCCTTCGCGCTGACCAACGCCGATGACAAAAACGGCCGCGTGATGGTGCAGAACACCGCCGCAGCCATACACACCTACTCGCTGCGCTCGATGGCCGACTTCCGCTGCAAGATCGTCGAAATGCACCCGGACGGCATGCTGCTGCGCATCGACGGACAGGAGGTATGGGTCGGGCTGGTGGGCCGCTTCAACGCCTACAACCTGCTGGCCGTATACGGCGCGGCGGTTCTGCTGGGCTTCGACCGCGGCGAAACGCTGCGCGCGGCGAGCATGCTGCACCCGGTCAGCGGCCGCTTCGAACTGGTCCGGAGCGCAAACGGCGTCACGGCCGTCGTCGATTACGCCCACACGCCCGACGCGCTCGAAAACGTGATCCGCACCATTGAGGAGATCCGCACCCCGGCGCAGAAGCTGATCGTCGTCTGCGGCTGCGGCGGCGACCGCGACCGCACCAAGCGGCCCGAAATGGCGCAGATCGCCGTGCGGTACGCCGACACGGCCGTCTTCACGTCGGACAACCCGCGCCACGAGTCGCCCGAAGCGATTCTCGACCAGATGGCGGCGGGACTCGAACCCGGCGCGCGCTTCCTGCGCATCGCCGACCGCGCCGAAGCCATCCGCACGGCAGTGATGCTCTCGCAGCCGGGCGACATCCTGCTCGTGGCGGGCAAGGGCCACGAAACCTATCAGATCGTCGGCGACGTGAAACACCCCTTCGACGACCGGGAGGAGGTCCGCAAAGCCTTCGATTCATTCGGTAAATAAAACCCAACGAACAATATGCTCTATTACATCTTCAAGTATCTGGACGAAGCCTACAACCTGCCCGGTTCGGGCATGTTCCAGTACATTTCGTTCCGCGCCGCGGCGTCGATCATCCTCGCGCTGCTGATCGTCATCATTTTCGGCCGCAAGATCATCGACTTCCTGCGCCGCAAGCAGATCGGCGAAGAGGTCCGCGACCTCGGTCTGGAGGGACAGCTCCAGAAGCGCGGCACCCCCACCATGGGCGGCGTGATCATCCTGCTTGCGATTCTGGTTCCGATCCTTCTGCTCGGACGGCTCGACAACATCTACATCCAGCTGATGATCGTCTCGACCGTATGGCTGGGGCTGATCGGCGG
>ERZ772863.196-NODE-196-length-80724-cov-15.570269_pt1 | contig 80724 bp, 70 predicted proteins | sample MGYA00512134_ERZ772863 | MGnify/ENA primary metagenome ERZ772863 (study PRJEB29015, sample SAMEA2737659) | human gut metagenome | biome: human gut; feature: human-associated habitat; material: faeces | place: China | collected 2012 ...
AAGCTCAAATCCGTATAATAATGAACTATAAATTCAACTACTGATTCGCATTAATTGTGAATGATTGCTTTGCAATTGCGAATTGTTGCTTTGCAATTACGAATTGTTACTTTGCAATTACGAATTGTTGCTTTGTTCCCCCCCCTCATACACAGGGAGAGGGGGAAACCGGATAGCTTTCCTTGCGGGACTTATCCCAGCGGATCTTGTTCCTCTCCGTCGTCACCGCTGCCGCTGCCACCGGAGGGACCGTCCTCTTTGGGGTTGTAGAGGCTGAACGCCACGTTGTTGGGGCTGCCTTTGGTGGTGGCTCCGGAGTCGTTGACAAGGCGCAGACCGCTGTCGGTGAGGAAGCGGATGTTCACTTTGTCGATGTTCTTTACGGTGCATTCTTCCGAGCTGGGGGTTCCTTTGCTGTGGAAAGTGGTGTAGAACACACCGAGGCCGTCCAGTTTTACGCTGTCGCCGTCTGTCAGCTTGCGTTTGATGTTGCGTACGAGGGCGGTGACCACGTGTTCCACGTCTTCGGCGGACATGCCGCCCAGTTCTTCAATCTCTTGCGCGATGCGCTTGGTGTTGTACAGGCGGGAGTTGTTGGCTTTCCGCTTCAGGTAGTACAGTTGCGGGGAAGTCTTGTCACCGACCTTCTGATAGCGTTGCACAGGTTCTACGATGATTGCCATAATGAAGTTCGTTTTTTTCTAATGTTAATACTGATTGATTGTCTCTGACGGTTGGAGGAGAAGAAGTCTCCGCGGCGATATTCCTTACCTCGTTTCGTTGAAACAAAGATACGGCAGAGACAAGGCGGAAAATACGCTTCGGTAAGGTTGGGGAAGGTTTAGTAACGATAAGTACGCTTTAGTAACGATAAGTATGCCTTAACAGTGCTGTGCATGCCTTAACAGTGCTGTGTATGCCTTAACAATGCTGTGTATGCCTTAACAGTGCTGTGTATGCCTTAACAGTGCTGTGTATGCCTTAATAATGCTGTGTATGCCTTAACAATGCTGTGTATGCCTTAACAATGCTGTGCATACCTTAACAAATGCTGTGCATGCTTAGTAATAATATATAGGTTGTTTCCTTTTATTTCTCCGGTAGTTGTATTTTTTTTGCTCCGAAATTGTATTAAATTACAATAATCATGCAAATAATAACAAAAAAGTGTTATCTTTGAGCATCTTTCTTTCTGAAAGGGGAGTGAGGTATGTGTTTTTTGAAGGGTTTTCCCTTAGGTGTTTTTGTGTAAAGTTGATAAGATATTTCCTCACATAAACTAAAAAATATAACAGATCAATGGATAAATGTCCTGTATGTGCCTGCCTCATGAAGCGGGATTTGGAAGAGGCCGCCGATCCTTATGAATTTCTCGATGAGAACTTTTCTATTTCCGGTATTCTTGACAATTTGGATAAACTCTCCCCGAAAGAACTGAAATGTGCCTGTTGCCTGTTTGGGACGGCATTGCAGCAAGCCCGCAAGAAGAAAAAAAGAAAGTGGTATCGGAGATGAATTTCTCCGGGTTTGATTGCTTATCTTGCTGAAAATCACTATCTTTATGTCTCCAATCCGAATGAAAATTACACTAATGGAGACTCTGTATGGGAAAACCCGATGAAGATATTGTAGAGAAAGCCTTTGTGGTGCGCAGCTACGGCAAGGGCGAATTGGCAAGCATGTATATAGACGGTGTGCAGCAGCAGACAGCCGTCAAGCAGTTCAACGAATGGATACGTACCGCGCCCGGACTGGAGCAGCAGTTGCAGGAAACGGGCATGGCGCCTACCGCACGACGGTACACGCCCGCACAAGTGCGGCTCATCATAGGGGTGCTGGGAACACCATGACCCCATGTTTCGCAGAATGAATGTTTTCCGCTTCGCAGGACGAAACTTTTCATCCCGTAGGACGAAACTTTCCGTCTTACGGGATGAAATTATTTATCCCGCAAGGGGAAATTATCTGTCTCACAGGAAGAAATTCTTTTATCCTGCAGGAGGTTTGTATCTTTTTCGGGCTTATTTTATTGTACGGGGTGTATTATCTCTTTAATCATTCGTTGAATGATGGGGAGCATCGGAGGGATGTCCTCTTACGGCTTCCCCAAGTGCTATCAAGTTCATGCAGATAGCATCCAAGCGCAACATTCCGTCCGGCGACATCAGAAAGTCGTCCGCGGTATTGGCTACAGCAGCACGTTCGGTTATCAGTAACAGTGCATCTTGGATGTTATATAGGCTGTCGAGTGCTAATTCCTTGTCATACATAGATGCTTTCTTTTAGAATTCGTTGTTTCAGGCGGCTGTTCATGCGTTCGCGTATTCTTATCAGGTCTACCGGACTTCCCAGTAGGTTTTCCAGTTCGCTTTGGATACGTTCAAGCGTGAGGAGTGAGGGGGCGTCTCCTTCGTAGCAGATGTCAACATCACTGTGTTCCGTCTGTTCTCCGCGGGCTACGGAGCCGAAGATACCGAGACGTCTCACGCCGTATTTGGCGGCAGAGTGTGCCTTGTAGATACGGAGCAGCTCTAATATTTCGGTAGTCGATTTCATGGGATGATGCTTTTATATATTGCTTGCGATGTTCGTACATCGTACACAAAGATACGAATAGTTTTGAGAAACAGCCTTGTTTCTTTTGTTTTTATTTTTCCAAAGAGCCCCCGCCCGTCGAATTGTCGGGGCGAGGGTTCATTTAGGGTTCATTTCCTTATAGCCCCTGTTTACCTTGCCTTTTTCTGCGTTTTCGGTACTTATCTTTCTGTTTCACAACGAGTTCTTGTTCAACGGCCTTTCTCAGGTAACGTTTGGCTGTGGACACAGATATGCCGAGTTCTTTGGCGGCATTGATGAAGTCGATGTAAGAAAAAATCCTCGGTAATTTCTTGAGAACGTCTTCAAACTGGTGGAATTTACGCATGGCTACCGGCGGGTGTCCGGTGTCGGGCAGCGAAGTGCCCAGCAGCAGGCTGTGCTCGATGACGGTGGCTATAATCTGCATGGCGGTGTCGAAGTCGGCATCGGTGCAGCAGTATTCCTTGGCATAGCGGTAGTCGTCCCACTTGCGGAAGATGGTGAGGATGGACGCGAGGCGCATGGCAAGCAGTCCATGACGGAAGACGATGCTGGTGGGGAACTCCTTTCCTTCCACCAGGGCCGACTTGAGCCACACGCCGAACTGTTGCGTATGGCGTTCCCACTGTCCGGGGGTGAAGGTGACGAGGGTGGGGGATTCCAGCAGCAACTTGTGCATCTCGAAGAGTTTCTTTCCCAGCGTATGGAAGTGTTCGCGCAGATCCACGCGTCCTTCGCCGGGGGCACACGTCTCCCAATGGGGGTTGAGCTGGCGGGTGTAGATGAGGAAACGACTGTACAGACCGTTTTCGTGGCTGCGGAAGAAGCCGGTGAACTGCTCCGGTGTGCCGGACATGATGAGTGCCAGGTGGGGGCGGGGAACGACTATCGGGTCGCCGTCTATCTTGTACGACTGTGAGATTTCCTCGTGGTGGGCAGCCTTGCAGAGGATGTCCTCATACTTGCCGTAGTCCTGTGCGAGCGAGGAGATGAGGGTGTTGATTTCGGTGGACGACATGTGGCAGCCGAGTTCGCCGTTGGTGGCGAGCTGCTCCAGCAGACGGCTCTTGCTGGTGGTGGAGGAGGTCTTCAGGTATTTGGCTTTGGGTTCTTCGGGCTTCTTGTCGGAGTCGGGAGAACGGTGTTCGCGCAGTGCCTGATGCACCTCGGCTTCCCATGCCATTTGGGCTTTCTCGAAGGCTTTCTTCTGATCGCGACGCTGGCGGTCGTAATATTCCTGGGTGGCATCGAGCAGGCTGAGGATGAATGCCACGACGCCCTTTCCGGCTGCTGCGTTTGCCACGAGGGCATGGTAGAAGTGGGAAGAGTAGAGGGCGTTCTTGTAGAAGAAGCTGACACCGGGGAAGAGGGCGCTGCAACAGTTAAGGCTGCCAAGCAGTATGATGTCGCGTTCGCGCGGGTCGGAAGCGTATTGCACACAGTCTTTCAGGAATTGGGGCAGACCGCTGTATGCGCTGTCGGGAATGTAGGGGGACTGGGCACGAAGTTCGTTGTTTTTTTCCAACAAATCTTCTTCTTCGGAGCCCGCATCGGGCGGCTCGGCGGGGTCATAAGGGAAATGAACCCTATTTGAACCCTCGCCGGGAATTTCCGTTTTTTGCGGAAGAGAGTCAATGAATTGATAACCAGCGGTTATGCGTTGACGGATGTCTTCGGCTGTGAAATCGGTTGCAGCATAGCGGCGGATGAAGAGGCTGATAACTTCTTCCAACTCCTTTTTTGAAAAACCTTTACTGCGAGACACACGACCCAGCTTCAACGCAAGGTCGTTTCGCTCACCACGACGGAAGGGGTTGCGGTGCTCAAAGTCGTTGAGGAATTGCATCAGAAAACCGGGAGCTGTTGTTCCTGAAACTGCTGTTCCTGATGCTGCTGTTCCTGAAACTGATTTTTCTGAGACTGATTTTTCTGAGTTTGTCACTCCTGAGTCTGTTCTTTTTGAGTCTGTCACTTCTGAGATTGCTCCTCCTGAAACAGTTCTTCCTGAGTCTGTTGCTTCTGAGATTATTCCTCTTGAAACAGCTCCTCCTGCATCTGCTGCTGTTTCTGAAATTGTTCCCGTTTCAGGAGCCGTCTCTTCTCCCCACTGCATCCTGAAAGTCTCTGCATCAGGGTTGTAATACGCATTTGCGTCCCACGAATAGAAACTGGGTTGTGTCAGGATCTTGCATTTGGAGTCGTAGTTGTGTGCGGCATGCCGACTGACGGCTTCTCCTACGGCGGCATAAAGCTGCTCATAGTTCCGCATCACATCTTCGGCTGCCACGCGTACAAACGCCCGTACGCCGTTCTGCGAGAAACTCTTGTGCACCACTGTCACGTAGGGCAGTTCGCAGAGCAGCCGGCACACTTCGGCGGTGCGCAGCAGGGTGTGATCCATGTCTATCTGGAGCAGTCCGCTGTGTTTGACGAGGTTCTTCACCGCGTGTCCGCCGCTGCACACTCCGGCGGGTACGATGCAGGGCATCCTGTCCTTCACCGCTTGCGCTTCGGCTTCATGCCCCGGTTGGTCGGCAAGGCGGCGGTATTCCTCCACCTGTGCCTTGAATGTGTCGCTGCGCACTTTGTTTACATACTCTTGCAGGCTGATAGTCTGTGATTGTTTACTTCGGACTGAGCCGAACTCGGAGATTTTCACGTCTCCTTCCGTACATGTAATTGCCATGTCTTGTTTTTATAAAATGAATACTTATTGAAGCAGACTTCTGTTCCCGGCGCTTGCAATTTTATGGCGGAGGGAGAGAAAGTGTCCGTTCAATGTTTATTACCGCAAATGTACTGAAAATAAGATAGATGCTTTGTCCTGTTTATACACTTTGTAACACCTATAATGGTGTGTGACAACACTTTGCCTTTGTAAAAATGTATAAACATGGTTTTGGCGTTTATTTGTGCTTTGTTAACGGTTCAGGGCCTTTTCACGTTCTTTTTCCCTTTGTGCCAGCTTTTTTTCGTAGGCCTTAATCAGCTTCTCACATTTTTTCACTATACGTTTCAATGTGTGGTAGGCTTCGTCGCTCACCTCATAGTTCGCCTCGGTAACGGTTTTGATGCACTCCATGGCTTTTCTGATGTGGTTCAGATATACCCAGCCTTCTTTTTTTTATTTTCCATCATAATAAATTGTTTTTAGGATAAAGGCGGCAAAGGTATTTAATTTTTTTTCATTGCAGCGAACTTCTGCTTCCGCTTTTCCGTCATGCCTTGCATACGGTGCACTTCTGCTTCTGCTCTTCCCTCATGCCTTGCATACAGTGAACTTCTGCTTCTGTTCTTACATACGGTGCACTTCTTTTCCGCTGCTTTTCCGTTACACCTTATTATATAATACATCTTTCTGCTTCAGAATAATTTCTTAAAAAATGTAGCAGAATTGTAATGCTTTTACATATAATTTTGCTTACCTTTGCAAGTGTTTTAAGAAATATAACATTTTCCAAAACCAATTTGAAACAATTATGTTAAAAAGAATGAGAGTTATTTTTACGCTGATGCTGGTCTTGGCGGCTATGGGCGTAAATGCGCAGGTCACTACCTCGGCCATTAGCGGCAAGGTGACCGACGAACAGAATGAGACTGTAATCGGAGCGACGGTTATAGCTATTCATGAACCTTCGGGTACACAGTATGGCGCTGTCACCAACGTGGACGGACGCTATACGATGCAAGGTATGCGTACCGGCGGCCCGTACAAACTTACAGTGTCCTACGTGGGCTATCAGAGTGCCGCCTTTACAGGCATCATGCTTGAACTGGGTAACACTTATACACAGAATGTGAAACTGACTCCCAGCTCGGAGCTGCTGGACGAAGTAGTGGTTGTGGCTGAAGCCAAAGCTGCTGCCGGAGCCGGACAGAACTTCTCCCTGGGAAAGATTGAGAACACACCGACCGTAGACCGCAACGTCTACGACATCGTGAAGAACATGCCTTTCGCCATGCCTTCCAAAATCGGCGGTATGACGTTTGCAGGCTCCAACAACCGCTACAACAGCTTCCAAATTGACGGTACGGTGAGCAACGACGTATTCGGCCTTGCCTCTTCAGGAACCAACGGAGGACAGACCGGAGCCAACCCCATCTCAATGGATGCCATTCAGGAAATACAGGTAGTAGTAGCACCCTTCGACGTTCGCCAAAGCGGATTCACAGGCGGCGGCATCAACGCCATCACCAAGCAGGGTACGAACACCACCAAAGGATCGGCCTACACCTACTTCAACAACCAGTTCATGTATGGCAAGTACAGCGCCGTACGCGACTATGCCAAGAGCGAACTCGGACAGCAGTTCACACGCACCTTCGGCGGCACACTGGGCGGAGCAATCGTGAAGGACAAACTGTTCTACTTCGTAAGCGCCGAAGCACAGAAAGAGTCTTATCCCGCCAGCATCTATCCGGGATACATCAACTCCTACCTCACTTCGGCCACAGCCAAGCAGATTGCCGATAAATACAAGGAATATACAGGCATCGACGAAGCCTACTCACAGCGCGACGTAGACCGCAAGTCCTTCGGCTTGCTGGCACGTGTGGACTGGAACATCAATCAGGACCACAAACTGGCACTGCGCTACCAGCACAACAACTCCTTCGATGACAACTACTCTCCCGGAGCATACTCCTACGTGTTCAACAACAGCGGCTACCGCATGAACAACAAGACCAACTCCATCGTTGCCGAACTGAACTCACGCCTCGGACAGAACCTCTACAACGAGTTCCGCGCCTCGGCCAGCTTCGTTCGCGACAACCGCGAAGTGGCCTATCAGGGACCCACCGTACAGATTGAAAACGTGAAAGGAAACGACGGCAAAACCAACATCACCGCCAACATCGGTACGGAATTCTCCTCCGGAGCCAACAAACTGGATCAGGACATCTATACCTTCGAGGACAACCTCTCATGGTATTTGGGAAGCCATACGATGACCTTCGGTACGCACAACGAAATCTACCGCATGAGCAACCTCTTCATTCAGGCCGTAAACGGTTCATGGTACTTCAACTCTTTGGACAACTTCCTGAACGATGCACCCTATAAATATACGTATAAGTACACCAACCCCGAACTGACAGGCGGTGACCTCCGCTACGCCCCCATCATGAAGTCGGGACAGTTCGGCTTCTATGCACAGGACAAGTGGAACATCAACACCAACCTTGAGTTGACCTACGGTATCCGCTTTGACATCCCCTTGCTCTTCAACGACCCCACAACGAACGAAGCCTTCAATACATTCGCTGCCGACAACGACATCACATCGCGCGTAGGCGAAATGCCGGGCGCCAAAGTGCTGGTTTCTCCGCGCGTAGGCTTCCGCTGGTATACGGACGACTCTCATAAGACACTGATCCGCGGTGGTGTGGGCATTTTCACCGGACGTGTGCCTTTTGTATGGCTGTCCAATGCCTACAACAATACGGGTATGGAGTCCATGGGTACTACCATCGAACCCAAACAAGGCAACAACCACACCAATACGGCTCCTTCACTGGCACAATATGCCAAAGATCCTATGGGTGCAGCCACATCGGTGGAAACCGGAGCTTTGAGACCGGACATCGTTACCGTAGACAAGGACTTCAAGTATCCGCAAGTGTTGCGTGCCAACCTCGCACTGGAACAACGCCTGCCGGGTGACGTGAAACTGACTCTGGAGGGTATCTACTCCAAGACCATGAACAACGTGTTCTTTGAGAATCTCGCACTGAACAACAACGGCGAGAAGGTATATGCCATCCCCGGTGTGGAAGCATCTGCCGCTCCTTTCTACTCCAAGACCAAGAGCAATTACTACTCCATCGTGAACCTGAGAAACACGAACAAGGGCTATACCTACGCTTTCTCCGCTTCATTGGCGAAGAGCTTCGACTTCGGTCTGGACATGTCGGCATCTTATACCTTCGGACGTTCCAAGTCTGTGAATGACGGTACAAGCTCGGTGGCTTACTCCAACTGGAAGTATAACTACTCCCGCGACACCAACTCCGAAAACGAACTCGGCTTCTCCAAGTTCGATGTTCCTCACCGCCTCATGGCACAGCTCTCTTACACCACTCCGAAGTATCTGAACGGCTGGACAAGCACCACCATTTCCGTTATCTACAACGGTTTCTCCGGTAGCCGTTACAGCCTGACGATGAACGAAGTCAGCGACTTCAACGGTGACGGCCAGAAAGGTAACTCATTGCTTTACATCCCTACCGAAGCCGAACTGGACAACATGAACTTCGTGGATTATACGGATAAGAAGACCGGCAAACTGATTATGAGCGCAGCAGACAGCCGTAAAGCCTTCACCGAATGGGTGAACAACGACGACTATGCCAAGGATCACCGCGGACAGTATGCCGTTCGTAACTCTAATCTGAGTAACTGGGAACATGAGATAGACCTGCACTTGGCGCAAACCATCTACAACGCTCAAGGACTGGGCAAACTGGAATTTACATTCGACATCATCAACTTTGCCAACATGCTGAACAAGAAGTGGGGCGCAAGCTACAGCTCTGCCTACAACTTGTCACCGCTGACAGTGGTAAGCCTGAGTACGGATGAAAATGGTAACAGAAACCCGGGTTACGCATTTAATAATGCCAAAATCAACAAGAGTGACATCTCTTCACGCTGGCATGCACAAGTGGGCATCCGCTTGACTTTCTAAAGCCATTTTTTTTGTTTTTGTATATTTTAGTAAAGGCTATTCCGGGAAACCGGGATAGCCTTTTTTAGCATTAATATGTTATTGAAATAATTCGTTATTTACTTGTATAGATATAATAAATCCGTTACTTTTGTTTCATCCTATCTGACGGACAGAAGAATAAATGACTAAAAACAGAATGATATGGATGATACATTGAAAGTGACCGATACATATTGGGAAATGCTGAAATCGTTGAGCGATGATATAAAGTTGCGTTTGGCTACACGCCTTACGGCTTCTGTCGTAGCCGGAAAAGTCACACATAAGGATAGGACGCAGGATATGATAGAGAAACATATGGGCAAATGGAAAGATGAACGGAGTACGGAGAAAATCATAAAAGATATGTATGAAGGCCGGAAAAGTATAAAAGCTCCCCTGAACTTTGATTGAAATGAATAAATTGCCTAAATACCTGCTTGATAGTAATATCTGCATTTATATCCTTAGAGGGCAAAAGGGAATGTGTGAGCAGTTGAAAAAAATAGGCTGGCATAATTGCTGTATCTCAGAAATGACCGTTGCCGAACTTTTGTATGGTGCGGAATGCAGTAATTCCGTATCGGAAAATATAGGAGAAGTGCTGTCCTTTTGTGCTGATATGGAAGTCATACCTGTTGGTATAGCTCTGTCTGAATATGCTTCGCAGAAAGCTAAATTGAGAAGAAAAGGCACCTTGATAGATGATATAGACCTTTTTATCGGTGCAACAGCCGTTGCTATTGATGCCGTTATGGTGACAGAAAACGTGAAGCATCTCAATAGGATGGAGAATATCCGGATTGAGAACTGGGCTTCTGAAAAGTAATTCTTGTGAGTTTCTTTCTTTTCTTTCTTTTATAAGCAATCTTTTTCTTAGTATTTCACCGTAAATATCACCGGATTGTGGTCGCTGCACAGATCCAGATCGGGAGAGTAATAGTCGGTGCAGTCCAGCTTGGACGAATGGAAAGCATAGTCGATGCGCAGCATGCGCTTGGCGTAGCGGTAGGTGTACATATATCCATGTCCGCCTGTCTTGAAACCGTCTTGGAGGATTCCGGACAGTTGGCGGTAGGTGTAGGACGAGGGTAGGGAGTTGAAGTCTCCGCACACCAGTACGGGGTGCGGACTGGCGATGACAAGGCGGACGATGCTGTCGGTTTGGGCGGCACGCTTCACGAAGTTCTCGTGCAGGGTTTCCGCAGCATCCTGTACGGCTTGCGCTTCGCGGCGGGTGTCGTTGGCAGCGAGTTCGCGTTCCCACTTCCTGCGGTTCTGACTGACGCTGGTGGTCTGCAAGTGATTGTTCAGCAGGCGGAGGGTGTCTGCACCCAGAACAATGTCACACGCCATGCTGCAATTGGAGCTTCGTGGGTAGGTGATGAAACGTCCTTCCGCAAGCGGGTAGCGGCTGAATACGGCAACGGGGAGAATGCCGCGAATGGAGTCGTCCGCAGGAATAAGGGCGTAGGGCCAGTGCGAAAGGGCGCGGCGCAGACTGTCTGTCGTGAAGTGGGGATTGTCGCCGAACTCTTGGAAGCAAAGCACATCGACATGACGCTGCTGCATGTAACGTGCTATTTCCTTGCAGGAGTATCCGGTGATTTCGTTGCCGAAATGATGTACGTTGTAGGTGGCTACGGTGAGGCAGCCGCCGGACTTGCCTTCCCGGTTCGGCGCCGGAGCAGTGGCAGGCACATCATCATCGGTGGAACCGAACCGGACGACTGCCGTCAGATATTCCCAGTTGAAGAAGAAGGCTGCCAAAGGAACGATAGCCCACTTCTTGCGTGCCAGCGCCCAGCAAAGGGCTGTTATCAGGCAGGACACCAGTAATATCGGTACGGCAAGTCCCAGCAGGGGCATCACCACAGAGCTGTCCGGATGATAATGTCCGGAACGGGATGCTGCAATGGTAACGGCAGCCAGCATCCACGTGGCACCTACCGGCATCCAACGCAAGAGTCCTTTGACAGCGGATTTTCCCATAAACGAGATTTTAGGGGTTAGCGATTAGTGGTTAGTGGTTAGTGGTTAGCGATTAGGGTTTAGTGATTAGTTTTTACTTTGTCACTGCATTAATCACTTTCCCGTCCAGAAACGCTTTCACATTGTCCAGCATGATCTGCATGAGGCGTTCGCGTGCTGCGGCGCTTGCCCATGCGATGTGTGGGGTGATGTAGCAGTTCTTGGCGGTGAGCAGCGGGTTGTCGGGGCGGGGCGGCTCTTGTGAGAGCACATCCAGTCCGGCGGCAAGGATAGTGCCGTTGTTCAGGGCGTCGGCAAGGTCTTGTTCATTGATGAGCGGGCCTCGTCCGGTGTTGATGAGGATGGCGTTGGGCTTCATCTGCTTCAGGCGGGCGGCATTAACCAGTTCGCGGGTGGAGTCGGTGAGGGGACAGTGCAGACTGATGATGTCGCAGTTGGCAAAGAGTTCGTCGAGCTCCGTCTTTCTGATTTCGGGGGGAAGCTGGAAGGTGGATTTGGAGGTGTAGGCATGCACTTCCATGCCGAAACCGATGGCAATGCGGGCGGTGTTGTAGCCGGTTTGTCCCAAGCCGATGATACCGATCTTCTTGCCGCGCAGTTCAATGAGCGGAGTGTCCCAGAAGCAGAAGTCGGGATTGCTGCTCCAACGGCCCTTGCGCACTTCGTCGGTGTAGTGCTGCACTTGCTGGGCTATGTTGAGGATGTGCGCAAAGACCATCTGGGCTACGGAAGGGGTGCTGTATGCCGGGATGTTGGTGACGACAATGCCCCGCTCTTTGGCAGCGGCAATATCGACAACGTTGTATCCGGTGGCAAGGACGCCGATGTATTTCAGATGGGGCAGCGAAGCTATGGTATCTGCGTTGAGCACAACTTTATTGGTCAGCAGAATATCCGCTCCGGCAGCGCGTTCCGGAACTTCCGAAGGTGCAGTGCGGTCGTAAATAATGCACTCTCCCAAACTTTTCAATTCGTCCCAGGAAAGATCTCCGGGATTGGCGGCATAACCGTCGAGAACTACTATTTTCATGATTATCGGTGATTTGGTGTTAATACTTAATGCTTACAGTTTAATCTTATGCTAAGTGCCTCCTGTCCCTAATCATTCCCTTTCTTTCCCCATAGGGCTTGCATCCTTTCTTTGTGCTTTTGTTCGGCGGGATTGTCCTGCGGTTGCCAGATGCGGTGGTCTTTCAGGTCGTCGGGCAGGAACTGCTGGCGGACAAAGTTGCCGGGATAGTCGTGGGCATATTTATAGTTGTCGCCGTAGCCAAGCTGTTTCATCAGTTGGGTGGGGGCGTTGCGCAGGTGCAGGGGGACGGGCAGGTTGCCTGTTTGCCGCACCAGGGAGAGGGCATCGTTGATTGCCATGTAGGCGGAGTTGCTTTTGGGGCTGGTGGCGAGGTAGATGGTGGTCTCTGCCAGTGGGATGCGTCCTTCGGGCCAGCCCACTTTCATGATGGTGTCGAAGCAGGCATTGGCAAGCAACAGGGCGTTGGGGTTTGCCAGTCCGATGTCCTCGGAAGCGGAGATGACAAGGCGACGGGCTATGAAAGCGGGGTCTTCACCGCCTTCCACCATGCGTGCCAGCCAGTAGATGGCTCCGTCGGGGTCGCTGCCGCGAATGGACTTGATGAAGGCGGAGATGATGTCGTAGTGCATTTCGCCGTCTTTGTCGTAGGCAAGGGGATTCTGCTGGAGGCGTTCGGTCACCATCTCATCGGTGATGACCACAGGGTCGCCGGCTTCGGACTGCACAACGAGGTCGAGGATGTTGAGCAGCTTACGGGCATCGCCGCCACTGTAACGGAGCATGGCGGTAGTCTCCCTGAGCTCTATCTGCCGTTCTTTCAGTTGGACATCCGTCGTTACGGCACGTTGCAGGAGTTCCAGCAGGTCGTCCTTCTCCAGCGATTTCAGTACGTAGAGCTGGCAGCGCGACAGCAGCGGACGGATCACCTCGAACGAGGGGTTCTCGGTGGTGGCGCCTATCAGTGTCACCGTACCCTGCTCCACCGCACCGAGCAGCGAGTCTTGTTGCGACTTGCTGAAACGGTGGATTTCGTCGATGAACAGTATGGGGCTTGCCTGTGAGAAGAAACGGTTGCTCTTGGCGCGGTCTATCACGTCGCGCACGTCCTTCACACCGCTGGTGACGGCGCTGAGGGTGTAGAATGGCGTTTCCAGCTTGTTGGCTATAATCTGCGCAAGCGTTGTCTTGCCCACTCCCGGAGGGCCCCACAGGATGAAGGAGGAGATGCGTCCTGCGTCAATCATCTTGCGGAGCACCGCTCCCGGTCCTACCAAGTGTTTCTGACCGATGTATTCGTCTAATGTCTTCGGTCTGAGACGTTCTGCCAATGGTTGCATAAATCGCTAAAAGATCATCAGTATCATAAACCGTACTCCGCCTTTCTTCACTCCCGGAATGTCGGTATAGGTGAGGCGGCGCACATATTCTATATGCAGCAACTTGAAGATGTTGTAGATGCCCACGCTGGCTTCGACGTAGGGCGTATGGCCCATGACATGGCTGGTGGGCATGCCGTCGCGCATAGGGAAGAGGAACAGGTCGGAATTGCTGCTTTTGTAGGGGTTGTTCTTGTCGGTCAGTGTGCCCCACATGCCGCGGATGCGGAACATCTCTCTCCACTTCAGCTTCTTGATGAGGGGAATGCGGTTGAAGAGCTTCCCGTTCATGTCGTAGCTGAGGGCGAGCGAGGCGTAACGGTCGTTCAGGAATTCCATGTTGTCGATGAGGTTGAACGATTCGTTGTTCTGGGTGATGTATGAAAGGTTTGCCATAGGCAGGTTCAGCAGCGGGAAAGGGACGGTGTTCCACTGTGCGCCTGCGCGGGCTGTGACGTCCAGCTTGCCCCATGAGCCGAACCAGAAGCGCTTGCGGATGCTGGCTTCCGTAAGGTTGAAGTTGTATTCGCCGCCCAGCACGCCTTTCAGTCCGACGGTGTGCGAAAGGGTGAAGGTGGGCGCATCCAGCGATACGGGTACGCGGCGCTGCTTGGTGTTGACAAACGTCTCACCGGGGGCATAACGCAGGGTCAGACCCAGTTCGGTGGTGGTGATGTCGTGCACCAGTGTGTTCTTCTCGTCCCACTCGCCGGGAGTGGTTCCGTTGTTCTTCCAGTATTGCAGCATGCCGGCAGGCTGGTCGTTGCGGTGGCGTGCCATGGCCTTGACGGAGAAGCCGGTGTTGGTCTCCAGTTCGTAGGTGAGGGTGGCGTCGCGCATGTACGACATCTGGTCTACGGTGGTCCATTTCCAGCCGACGAACATATTGTCCTTGTCCGTTGCCAGATACTTGTCCATGGGAGACATCACGTCGTAGGTGTACTGGAAGGCGAGGTAGTGCTTGGGGAATTCCCAAAGGACGTATTCGCGCTTGTTGAAGGAGTAGGCGGCCTGTCCGGAGTAGAACCATTTCTTGTCCCGCGTGCCGTAGGCCCCGTAACCGCTGAAACTCCAGTGAGGATGCAGGTTGCCGGTGGTCATGCCGCTGAGACGGAAGCGGGTGCCGTTCACGTAGTTACTGGTGATCATAGTGTTGATGGGTCCGAAGTCGAACTTGCTGGGGTGCTTTTTGCTGCCCGTCTCCACGAAGTTCTCTATCAGCGCCTTTGCACCGAAAATGACGTATTTGAAGCCCGGTATCTGCTCGATGCGGTTCATGAATACGTCCATGGAGCTTTCCTTCTTGGTGAGTGGCACCTGACGCACTTTGGCCCAGTATTCGTCGCTCTTGGCAAGCATGTTGGCTTCCTTGATGACGTTCCCTTTCAGGCGGAAAAGACGGGGTTCTATCTCGTCGAATTTATAGTCGCTGTACTTGGTGGTGCGCTGCACTTCCAGTCCTTGTATGCCTTTCATCAGGGCGAGCTCTACGGTCATGTCGTCGTCGGTGAGCACCCAGTTGCTGTCGGGCAGTTGCTCAAACTGCTGCACGATGTCGAGGTTCTCCACGAAGTTGACGCCTGTCTTTTTGGGCAGGTTCATAATGGCTTTCTTTACGGCGTAGGTGGAGTCTTTCACCACGTACAGGTGTCCGGTGAAGCCGAAGTCCTGTGAGTTCTGGGGCACGAAAGTGAGGTGGACGCATTCTTGCTTGTCCACCATGAGCGTGTCCATGAGGTAGAACTTGTAGAAGCTGATGGCTCCGCGTCCGATGGGGCTGACGAAGCGGCGTTGCAGCAGGCGGATGTCGTCATCGTAGATGTTGACGTCGGAAAAGACGTCGGTGAGGATCGTGCCCAGCATATCGCCTGTATTGAAGAATTCTTCGATGCCGCTGGAGTTCATACCCTCGATAATGGTCTTTTCGCTTTTGGGATTCTTACGGTAGATGGTCTTGGAGGAGGTCTCCTTAATGGAGATGGGCAGGATCATCTTGTTGGTTTTGGGCGATACCTCCACCTGATCCTTGAAGAAGGAGAATTTCTTGTAGATGCCTTTCTCCATTTTCTCCGGCGTGACGTCGTTGACGGACATCTTCATCTTCTCGTACTTCTGGTACTGGTAATAGTCGTTCTCCTCCAGCTTCAGGGCTTTCTTGTTCTCGATGACTTTCTTCATGAACTCTACGGCAGGGTTGTTCTTGCGCGAGTACTTCTCTTTCTTGGGCTTGACAACAACCTCGGAGAGCATCACGTCGGCAGGAGCCAGCTCCACGTTGAGTACTTTTGTGCCGGGGGCGAATTTCACTTTTTTGGTGATGTAACCTATGGCGGAGAATGTCAGTTCATTCCAGCCTTTACGAGTCTCTACCTGATATTCTCCCTCTGCATTGGAGATGCCTCCCACGCCTTTTCCTTCATATTGTACGGTGATGTACATCAGCGGTTCGTGGGTGAGGGAGTCTGTTATGACCCCTTTTATCTGCGCCGACACACCGGTGGAGACGGATAACAGAAGCAGGAGAAGCAGAGCTATGCTATATATTTGTTTCATACATTTCATAATCAATTTGCAAAGTTAGCAATTTGCAGTTAATCAAGAAGCAAATATTTTTTAAAGAATAAGAGGGATACTTAAGAGAGAGCGAGAGCTTTTCTATATCTTTTCTCCGTTTATCAACGTCTGTACGATGCGCTCGGCTGTACGTCCGTCCCAGCGGTCGGGCAGGGTGGTGTGTTTCCAGTCGCCATGCAGCAGTTTGTCGAGAGCGGCGGAGAGGGCAATGGAGTTCTCCCCGACGAGCTCATTGGTTCCGAAACGCCACGTTTCCGGGTGTTCGGCGTAGGTGTTGAGCGTGATGCAGGGCACATCGAGGAAAGTGGCTTCTTCGGCAATGTTGCCGGAGTCGGTCACGATGCCCTTGGCCTGGTTGATGAGGAAGCCGAAGTGCAGATAGCTCTGGGGCGGCAGGATGTGCAGGTGGGGCATGTCAAGCCCCAGTGATTTTATGGCGCGTTCCACGTAGGGATGCATGGGGGCCACGACAGGCATGTCGCCAGCCTTCGCTGCCAGCGTCTGCATCAGGGAACAGAGTACGGCTTTCTTTTCCAGCAGGTCGTGGCGGTTCAGGGTGAGCAAGAGGTAGTTTCCCTTGCGCAGTCCGAGGGTGGAGAACCATAGCGGCTGCATCAGGCGGTGGCGGTTGTAGCGGATGGTGTCGATGAGTATATTGCCCACGTAGTGGATGTATTCCGGTATCATCCCTTCTTGGTTGAGGTTGCGGTTGGCCACCATTCCGGCAGTGAAGAGGTAGTCGGAAATGGCGTCTACGATCGTGCGGTTCACCTCACGCGGCATATTCATATCGAACGAACGCGTACCGGCAATGACATGGGCTACCTTCAGACCGCGCTTCTTGGCTACGATGGCGCAGCTCATGGTGGCGGTCATGTCGTCCACCACCAGCACTACTTGGGCGGGATGTCCGTTGAGTTCCTCTTCGAATGCGAGCATAATGGAAGCCGCCACCCGCGAATGGTCGCGTCCGCTGATGCCCAAGTAAGCGTCGGGCTTAGGCATGGCGAGGTCGGAAAAGAGCGAGGCATCCAAAGTGGTGTCGTCCTGAGGACCGGTGTAGACTATGCGATAGGATATGTTTTTACCCGCTTCTCTGGCTGCGTCTATGGCGCGGCACAGGGGGGCAATCTTCATGAAGTTGGGACGTGCGCCCGATACGATGGTTATTTTCATTGCTCATATAAATTGGTGAGACAAAAATACATTTTCTTAGGGAAATTATTTGTTACTTTGCAAAAAAAGAAATCCTTTCATGCCTACATTTGTTCAGATACTCGACTTTATTGGCACATTTGCCTTTGCCATCAGCGGCATACGCCTTGCTTCGGCGAAGCGCTTCGACTGGTTCGGCGCTTATGTGGTGGGGTTCGTAACAGCCATTGGAGGCGGTACGATACGTGATCTCCTGCTGGATGTCACTCCCGGCTGGATGACAGATCCTATTTATCTGATATGTACCGGACTGGCCTTGCTGTGGGTTATCTTCTTCGGGAAGCACCTCATACACCTGCACAACACGTTCTTCATCTTCGATACTATCGGCTTGGCACTGTTTACGGTGGTGGGAGTGGGCAAAAGCCTCTCTCTGGGCTATCCCTTCTGGGTGGCAATCATCATGGGCAGCATTACCGGAGCTGCGGGGGGCGTGATACGCGATGTCTTCATCAATGAAATTCCTCTCATATTCCGTAAAGAGATTTATGCAATGGCATGCGTGGTGGGCGGTACGGCCTACTGGATATGCGAGCTGGCGGGCATGCACTCCTACGGTTGCCAGGTGATAGGCGGGATGTCTGTGTTCATCACCCGTATCCTTGCTGTGAAATATAAGATATGTCTGCCCATACTCTCCGGAAACGACGGGGAGGAAGAGGGGAAAGAAAGCTGACTTTTAGATGCCTTTTCCGGTGCTTGTGTTTGCCTGTAATGACGGTGTGCTTTCATTACAGGCAAACATTTCTTGTGACCCCAACCTGTGTTCTTCTCTTCATAGGGCCTGTTTTTATTTATCTTATGGTAATATTACTATAATTTAGCGCTAAAATCACCTCTCACGCCCGTTTATGTTGTTTCCGCATCGCCTGAAAACTGCCAAAACAGGGGGTAATATCTGTCAAATGTTAGTTTTCACCCCAAAGACTACCCGTATTCCATCCCTCCTGATTCGGAAATTTCCGTATACTTGCAACCACTAAACCTAAACGAATATTAACCATAAAAAAAATTAGCAAAGTATGAACACTTACAGTTTTAGAAAAGATTTGCTTGCTGTGCAAGAAGAACTGCTTCGCTTTGCATACAAATTGACGTCCGATCGGGAAGAAGCGAATGATTTGTTGCAGGAGACCTCTCTTAAAGCCTTGGATAATGAAGACAAATACGAGCCCGATACCAATTTTAAAGGTTGGATGTACACCATTATGCGTAACATCTTTATCAATAACTACCGCAAGATAGTACGTGAGCAGACGTTCGTCGACCAGACCGACAACCTGTACCACCTGAGCCTGCCGCAAGATTCCGGCTTTGCCAGCACCGAAGGAGCTTACGACCTGAAGGAAATGCACCGCATCGTCAATTCATTGCCACGTGATTATAAAGTGCCGTTTTCCATGCACGTCTCCGGATTTAAGTACCGCGAGATAGCCGAACGCCTGGGACTGCCTCTTGGAACAGTAAAAAGCCGCATCTTCTTCACAAGACAGAAGCTGCAGGAGGAATTGAAGGATTTCATTTGATAAATTAAGAATTAGAAAACTTTTAATGCTTGATTTACTAAATGATATAAAACATATCTTTTGAGTGAATAATTATAGGATTATTTTGACTATATGTCAGAATAATCCTTTATATTTGTATATACCAAGTTAACCTGATGAACAAATCGTAAATTACCTGTTGCAATGAAAAAAGAAATCAAATTCAGTCTTGTTTACCGCGATATGTGGCAGTCGTCCGGTAAATATCAGCCGAGAGTGGATCAGTTGGTGCGCATCGCCCCGCTGATTATCGAAATGGGATGCTTTGCCCGCGTCGAGACCAACGGCGGAGCTTTCGAGCAAGTGAACCTTCTCTATGGCGAGAACCCGAATAAAGCGGTTCGTGCCTTTACCCAACCCTTCAAGGATGCAGGCATACAGACCCATATGCTCGACCGCGGGCTGAATGCGTTGCGCATGTATCCCGTACCCGCCGACGTGCGCCGCCTGATGTACAAGGTGAAACATGCGCAAGGCGTGGACATCACCCGCATCTTCTGCGGACTGAACGAAACGCGCAACATCATCCCTTCCATCCGTTATGCACTCGAAGCCGGAATGATTCCACAGGCAACGCTCTGCATCACCCATTCGCCTGTGCACACAGTGGAGTATTATGCCCGCATAGCCGACCAACTCATTGAGGCCGGAGCCCCCGAAATCTGCTTGAAAGACATGGCGGGCATCGGTCGTCCGGGGATGCTGGGAGAACTGACGAAGACAATCAAAGAAAGGCATCCCGACGTATTGATACAGTATCATGGGCATAGCGGACCGGGACTTTCGATGGCTTCCATCCTCGAAGTCTGCGAGAACGGCGGCGATATCATAGATGTGGCCATGGAACCCATGTCGTGGGGAAAGGTGCACCCGGATGTTATTTCCGTACAGGCAATGTTGCGCGATAAGGGTTTCCAAGTGCCCGACATCAACATGAAAGCCTACATGAAAGCTCGTGCCATGACGCAGGAGTTTATAGATGACTTTCTCGGCTATTTTATGGATCCCACCAACAAGCATATGTCGTCCCTGCTCTTGAAATGCGGGCTTCCGGGCGGCATGATGGGCTCTATGATGGCAGATTTGAAAGGTGTACATTCCGGCATCAATATGATACTGAAAGGTAAGAACCAGCCCGAACTCAGCATAGACGACCTGCTGGTGATGCTCTTTGATGAAGTGGAATATGTATGGCCCAAACTGGGGTATCCGCCTTTGGTAACTCCGTTCAGCCAGTACGTCAAGAATGTGGCGCTGATGAACGTGATGCAACTGGTGAAAGGTGAAGAGCGCTGGACAATGATCGACAATCATACCTGGGACATGATTCTGGGCAAGAGTGGCCGCTTGCCGGGCGAACTGGCTCCTGAAATCATTGAACTTGCCAAATCCAAAGGTTACGAGTTTGTCGATACCGACCCGCAATCCAACTATCCGGACGCTTTGGACGACTACCGTAAAGAAATGGACGAGAACGGCTGGGAATATGGCGAGGACGATGAGGAGCTTTTTGAACTGGCCATGCACGACCGGCAATATCGTGACTATAAGTCGGGTGTTGCCAAGAAGCGTTTCCAAGATGAACTGGAACGTGTCAAGGATGCATCTATGATGAAGAACGGATATTCGGAAGAGGAAATAAAGAAACTGAAACGGGCCAAAGCAGACCCTATCATAGCTCCGTCCAAAGGACAGGTGCTTTGGGAGGTTTCGGTAGAAGGGCCGTCGGCAGCACCGTTCATCGGACGCAAGTATCAGCATGACGAGGTGTTCTGTTATCTCTCCACCCCTTGGGGAGAATACGAAAAGGTGATGACCGGATTTACCGGTCGTGTTGTGGAAATATGTGCCCAGCAAGGCGCCAATGTCAATAAAGGAGATGTGATAGCATATATCCAAAGAAGCGATATCTTTGCGTAAGTAAAAGAATAAGTGAAAAGGACCGTATCATTGCCCTCCGAAAGGGAGGGAGGATACGGCCCTTTTATATTTACCTTTTACAAGTTGCGGCTTTCCCCGGCGCTCATTTCTGCTTTTGCACATCTTTCTCTTCCAAATGTCTTTCTATCACTTCTTTAAGTTCCTCTTGCTTGTAGGGCTTTGTCAGGAACTCATTGCATCCGGCCTTCAGGGCTGCTTGCCTGTCACACTCGTAGGCATAGGCGGTGAGGGCGATAATGGGTATTTTGGGCGAAAGTTCACGAATGATTTTCGTAGCATCCAGACCGTCGAGGTTGGGCATCTTCATATCCATCAGGATGAGGTCGGGATGCAGCTCTTCAAACATTGTTACGGCCTCCATACCGTCCCTGGCACGTTCCAAATGGTATGACTTTCCCAAAATGGCCCTGACGAGAATATAATTGCTGTCTGTATCTTCCGCCACCAGTATGGTGGGAAGACCGGGCTTTGAGGAATCATGGGGCTGTTCGGAGCCTTGATGCTCTTCGCCGGAAAGGGAAGCATTGTTTTCCTTTTGGGCATAGGTTGGGGCGTTGACGCCCGATTTATGTATGTCGGCATGCTTGTCTGCTGTTGCTTCTTGTTTCTCAGGCAGGGTAAAGGTGAAGGTGGTTCCTTTGCCCATTTCCGAGCTGGCAGAGATTGTGCCGCCCAACCGTTCAATAATGGTTTTGCAGATGGACAATCCCAGTCCTGTGCCTTGTGCGAAGCTATTCATCTTGACGAAACGTTCAAAGACCTTGTCCAACTTGCCGGCTTCGATGCCGATGCCGGTGTCGCTGACGTGGAACTCTATCCCGTCTCCTTTGCGGCGATACCCATAGCTGACTCTACCCTGGGTGGTGAATTTAAAGGCATTTCCGATAAGGTTGGATATCACCTGGAAGATGCGGTTCTTGTCTCCTTCGATGGTTATCTCTTCGTCCGAAGGCTCGTAGATGAGTTTCACCCCCTGCGGACAGCGGAACTTCAGCGCATCGTATATCTCCCTGCAGAGTGAATGTAGGCGGACGGGAGTGATGGTGAACTCCACTATGCCTGCTTCAATCTTGGAAAGGTCGAGAATCTCGTTGATTAGTTGCAGCAGCCGTTCGTTGTTGGCTTCCACAATGTCGTAGAAGCTTTTCCGTTCTTCGGCATCGGTGCTTTCGGCAATGATTCTGGAGAAGCCTACAATAGCATTGAGCGGGGTGCGTATTTCGTGGCTCATGTTGGCAAGGAAGGCGGACTTCAATTGGTCGGAAGCCTCTGCTTTTTCTTTGGCAACGAGGAGTTCCTGCTTCATCCGTTCCATTTCGGTGATATCCCATTCGATGCTCAGCAGGATAGGGGAGAAGTCTTTGCTCTCGATGCGCATTTTCCGTTTGTCGAGGATGATGGATTTGCCGTTTTGGTCGTACTCCTCGGTGATCCAATGCTTTTCGATGCCGGTTTCGGCTATTTCCATGTCCTGCTTTCTCTTTTTCTGTGCGGTGTCAAAGGGGTAGAAGTCGAAATCGTCTTTGCCCAACGCTTCCTTCATGGGAATGTTCCGGTTGTACGATTCACGATTACGGTATAAGTACTTGAAATTGTTTTTGATGTCTTTCACAACGATGCCTGCCGGAAGGTTCTCGATGGTCTTGTCCATCACTTGGCTGAACCGTTTGATCTGTTGCTCGTCTTTGATGCGCTGCGTGATGTCTTTTCCGAACGCCCACAGGCTGTATTCGCCTTCGTCGCTTGTCACCCAAAAGGCATTGCCTTCCATGGCCAGTACTTCCGGGTGGAGGGGCAGAGGGTTGTAGAAGATGAAACCTTTGCGTTGGCTTCCTTTGGGTATGGACGCTTTTATTCTGTTCCACTCTTCCTCGCTGCGTGCGTGCGAGTTCACCTGATAGATTTTCAGTTGGGTGATGTCATCTGTCAGTCCGATGTTGTGGTGCTGCCTGAAGAAGCGGTTGGCAAATATGAGGGTTCCGTCTTCGTGGGCGGCAAAGATGTCTTCGGTGGCGTTGTTGATGGCATGCGTCAGCAGGGTGATGTCATTGCGCCGCTGCTGGATATCGGTGATGTTCTGTATGTATCCTTCGAGGACTGTGTGTCCACCGGGGCGTTTCTCGCAGGAGAAGGTCTTTTGGCGGATATAGAACACTTTTTGCCGGAAGTGGATGCGATACTCCACGCTTTCTTTCATGTCTCCTTGCAGGTTCTCGTCGAGCCATTTGCAGAATATCTCCCTGTCTTCGGGCAGTATGTGTGTTATGTAGCTGTCGAGTGAGACGGTCTGTTGTTCCTCATCGAGCGTGATGTCGGAGTATCCGGAGTAGCAGATGCATTCCTTGCCGGAGTCGTACCACCACCTTCCGATGAGCGCTACTTTCTGTATTTCGTTCAGCTCGTAATTCTTCTTTTCCAACTCCAGTTTGCGCTGGCTTCGTTCTGTGATGTCGCGATATTGGCAGAGCACCATATCTTCGTAGGGGCGCATGATGCACTTGAAGAAGTAGGTCTTGCTGTCGGTGGCAAGCTCATAGTTCCGGCTGGAGACTTCTCCTCGCAGAAGCACTTTCTTGAACTCCGGGTAGATTTGCCGGTAAGTGGAGGGTGGAAGCAGCTGGAGTAGGTTCTTGTCCAGCAACTGGTCTTCTGTCAGAAACCATAGGTTGACGTTGTGCACTGCGATGTCCACGCAAACTCCGTCCCGATCCAGTAGGATCATGGTGTCTGACGTCAAGTTCAACAGCTTTTCGGCATTCTCTGCCTTTTTCAGGATGTTTTTCATTTTTCTATCGGTTAAGCTCTTTGTGCCTTTTCCCATGCGCCATTGGTCTGTCCCCGGCGTTTGTACAGGTAGCTGAAGCCACGTATAACGTTGATATTCATAAAAAGGAAATAGTAGGGAATAAAAAGTATCTTGTTTTTGATACGTTTCTTAGACAGATAATATCCCCAGCTCGCCATGAGGTAGAACAATGTTTGCAAGAGCCAGATGACGGCATAGAACAAAGGAGAGTCTGTCGTAAAAATAAGAATTGTGTTCAGAGGAAGTAATGAGAATAGTAAAACAGGTGTCAGCGACCACCGTAGTACGCGGTGGGAGATGTATTGGAAACAAAATGTGCCGTAGCGCAACGGGTTGAGCAGTGTGCGCAGGCGCCAGACGGACTGTAAACCGCCGGCAGCGATCCGCACTTTCCGTTTTTCCTCTTCGTGCATGTCTGCCGAACCGCTTTCGGTGGCATAGGCATCGGCACAATAGGCGATGGTGTATCCGCGCATCACGATGCGCAGGGAGAGGATGAAATCGTCCAGCAAGGTGTCCGCAGGCATTTCCTCGAACAGTTCGCGGCGGATGGCGAACAGCTCGCCGGCTGCTCCTACTGCGGAGTAGAGGCGGGCATCGAGTTTCTTGAGAGCGGATTCGTATTTCCAGTAGAGGCCCTCGCCACCGGATGCGGCGTTGTCTTTGGCCTGTACGGCGATGCGCTTTTCTCCTGCCACGCAGCCCACTTTGGGGGTGGCAAAGGCATGTACTATTTCGCGCAATGCTTCGCGGTTGAGGTGTGTGTTGGCATCGGTGAAGACAACGAGCGGTGTGGTTACGAAGCGGATTCCCCGGTTCAGCGCAGCGGTTTTTCCCTGCCGTTGGGGCTGGTGGAGTACGGTGGCTTGCGGCCAGTGCGAAAGGCGTTCGTTGGTACGGTCGTTGCTGCCGTCCGTCACCCAAAGTATATGCAGTTTGTCGGCAGGATAGTCCAGAGCAAGGCAGTTGCGCATTTTCTCATCTACGACGTCTTCTTCGTTGTAGGCGGCGATGAACAGCGTCAGGTCGGGGAGGAAGTCATCTGCCGGTGGGGGTGTGGCGGCTGTTTTGCGAAAACATTCCTTCAGTTTGACAAGGGCATAGAGGATCATGCCATAACCTATATATGTATAGAACACAATGAATAAGCCGATCCAAAAGATGATTTCGAGAGCCCCCATCAGTATTAGAATATAAATAATTATCTTTCAGTAATTTGAGATTAACGTCCAAAGATATGTATAATCTTTTAGTGCTGCAAGGGAAAGGAGGAATATATTGTTGATTTATGGTGAGCGGTTAATCATCAATCATCAAATTGCCAATGTCAATCACAGAATTGTCAATGTTAATTACAGAATTGTCAATGTCAATCACAGAATAATCCTTTTTCTTAAAAAGCCTCGGTCATGTTGAAGTAGAACAATGTTTGGTTGTTTACTGTGTTTTTACCCAAATCCAGACGCACGTTCATACGGGGCTGCACTTCGATGCGCAGGCCTACGCCATAGTTGGGCAGTACACCTTCAATCTTGCCCATAGTGGGGCCCATGAAGCCGCATCCGGTCCATGCCACGAAGCCGATGTGGTGCAGCATGCGCTTCATCCAGTTGCTCCGGTCGGTATTTATCATCTGGCGGTATTCGGCCATGATGACATGAGAGGATTTGTCACGATATTGTCCCATGTAGTAGCCGCGCAGGTCGAAGGGAGTGCCGGTCAGTGAATATTGGGTGAGGGGGACGTTGCCGAACACGTTTTTGCTTTGCGCTGTCCAGGCGAGCACCTTGCGGCGGCCTACGGACTTGTACTGGCGGTAGTCCATTTCCAGTCGGTAGAAGTTGTTGTCGCTGCCAAACGCCTTGCTGTACATCATACCCCGGAAGTCAAGGTAGACGCCTTTGTAAGCGTTGGCGGGGATATCGCGGCTGTCGTAGGTGAGGAGGAAGCCCAGGCCGGAGTTGAAGTTCTTGTAACCGCTTGCCGTACCGCCGGCTGCCACGTAGTCGGGTTCTTCTATGAGATGTTTGGCGGGATCGGTGATTTTGTCGTAGTTGATGTCCACTTGGGGGCCGGCAAACACGTTGCTTTCGCCCAAACGGAACAGAAACCAGGGATTGATTTGTATGCCGCTGTAACGATATTTGCTGGTGCTGTCGCTACGGATGTAATTCTTGTTCGTATTGTAGCCTATGCCGTAGAAGTTGTCTTCAGTGTTCTTGTAGACGAATTTTCCGAAGATGCGGAAGCGGTCGCCTTTAAAGAAGAGTTGCGGTTTCACCATCAGGTTGACGCCGCCCTTGAACATATAGGCTATGGACATCGGCAGCACCGAACGCAGTTGTGTGGTGTCGCCGGGATTCATACGGAAGGTCATCAGGGCGCTTCCGCCTATCAGCGCACCGAAGTCGGGTGTATAGCTTGGGCCACCCAATATGTTGTAATGGAAATTTCTGCGAGCCACCCTTTGTTTGCGCAGTTCCTTTTTGCTCAGTGCGGGAGTTGTGTCGTTGGTAACCGTAGGGGACTGTTCTTGTGCTGAAACACTTACAGTTGTCAGTATAATAGTAAATATACCCAGTATATATCTTTTCATATCGTACGAATGTGGCTGCAAAGAAAACTATTTTATTTGAATCGGTTTTTAGAAGAATAGATAATAAATCTAAAGAGGGCGCTAAAATTATCAAAAAAGACATTACATTTGCCTTTTCATCGGTCTCGTGGTACGGAAAAATCCGTTCCGTAAGGTGAATTTGTTTGCCTTGCGGGATGAGACGGATCATCTCACGAGATGATTTTTGGGGGCTCGTGGGATGAATTTGTTTCTTATATCAATATACATAATACATACATATATACATCTTGACATGAATAAACGTTTTTTATCTGTAATTGTTTTCGGCACCGCACTGCTTTCGGTGCAGGCACAGGACGGCCAAGGCGGAATCACTTCTGCCATGCTCAGTCAAATCCAGCAAAGCTATCAAGGGACGGCGTCCGACAAGGCGCTGCGCAATGCCATTGGCAACAACGACATCCGCAAGTTGGCGCTCAATCAGGAGAACATGCAGGGCATGGATACCCATTTCTCCATTAAGGTGGACTCCAAAGGCATCACCGACCAGAAGTCCTCAGGGCGTTGCTGGCTCTTCACAGGGCTGAATGTGATGCGTGCCAAAGCCCTTGCACGCTATGGTTTCCGGTCTTTCGAGTTCTCGGAGATATATCCTTTCTTTTGGGACCAGCTGGAGAAGTCCAACCTTTTTCTGCAAGGCATCATCGATACTGCGGAAAAGCCGTTGGACGACAAAACAGTGGAGTGGCTGCTGAAACATCCGTTGAGTGACGGAGGCACATTCACCGGAGTGGCGGATATCGTTTCCAAATACGGCCTTGTGCCCAAGTGTGCCATGCCGGAGACCAACAGTAGCGAGAACACCGCCCGTATGGCCAATCTCATTTCTCTGAAGCTGAAGGAATACGCCCTCCGGCTTCGTGATCTTGCTGCCAAAGGCGCCAAGCCTGCCGCCCTGGAGAAGGAGAAAACCGCCATGCTCGGCACTGTTTACCGCATGCTGGTGCTGAACCTGGGCGTTCCGCCTACGGAGTTCGACTACGTGCGCACCGACGCACAAGGCAACCCGGTGGAGACGGAACATCACACCCCGATGTCTTTCCTTGAGAAGTATGGCGACAAACAACTGCTCACCAACTACGTGATGCTGATGAACGATCCCAGCCGCGAGTATTACAAATGCTATGAGATTGACTACGACCGCCACCGCTACGACGGCAAGAACTGGACTTACGTCAACCTGCCCGTAGAGGACATCAAGCAAATGGCCATTGCTTCTCTGAAAGACAGCACCATGATGTATTTCTCCTGCGACGTGGGTAAGTTCCTGAACTCGGAACGCGGCCTGCTTGATGTGAAAAATTATGACTACGAATCACTCATGGGAACCACCTTCGGAATGGATAAGAAGCAACGCATTCAGACCTTCTCCAGCGGCTCCTCGCATGCCATGACGCTGATGGCTGTGGATTTGGATAAAGACGGGAAGCCGGTCAAATGGATGGTTGAGAATAGTTGGGGCGCCGACAGCGGCTATAAAGGCCACCTCATCATGACGGACAACTGGTTCGACGAATATATGTTCCGTCTGGTAGTGGAAACCAAATATGTCCCCGCTCAAATAATGGAACTTTTCAAACAAAAACCTGTCCGCCTGCCGGCATGGGACCCGATGTTCGCAGAAGAAAAAGATTAGTGGTTAGTGATTAGCGATCTCTCCGTCCTAATCGCTATTCACTCTTCTCGTGTTCGTTAACGAAAGGAATTACGGAAATTTCTCCGTAATTCCTTTCTTTTTTGCTACTTATTCACATTCTTTTTTGCTACTTTTGCGGGCAAATTAATGAAACCATTATTTTATATAAACGCATGGCAAATGTAATTAAGTTACGCAAAGGCCTTGACATCAACCTGAAAGGCAAAGCTGCCGAAGAGTTTATGTCTGTGAAAGAGCCGGGATTTTACTCGTTGGTGCCCGATGATTTTACAGGTATCACTCCGAAAGTGGTGGTGAAAGAACAGGAGTATGTAATGGCCGGGGGACCCTTGTTTATCGACAAGAATCATCCTGAATTGAAATTTGTTTCGCCCGTAAGCGGCGTAGTGACGAGCGTGGAACGCGGTGCACGTCGTAAGGTGCTGAACATCGTGGTAGAGGCTGCCGCTGAGCAGGACTACGAGGAATTCGGCAAGATGGATCCGTCCAAGATGAGTGCGCAGGAAGTGAAGGAAGCATTGCTGCAAGCCGGTATGTTCGCTTTCATCCGCCAACGTCCGTATGATGTGATCGCCGATCCGACGGTGACTCCGAAGGCAATCTTCATTTCTGCTTTCGACAGCAATCCGTTGGCTCCCGACTTCGAGTTCGTCTTGAAAGGCGAGGAAGCAAACTTCCAGACAGGACTTGACGCTTTGGCCCGAATGGCAAAGACGTACCTGAGTATCAGTGTAAAACAAAAATCAGCCGCACTCGTACAGGCAAAGAACGTTACCGTTACTGCATTCGACGGTCCTAATCCGGCTGGTAACGTAGGTGTACAAATCAACCACATCTCTCCCGTAGTGAAAGGCGAGACGGTATGGACCATCGGTGCGGAAGCCGTAATCTTCATCGGCCGTTTGATGAACACCGGTCGCGTGAATTTCACCCGTACCGTAGCCGTAACAGGCAGCGAAGTGCTGAAACCCGCTTACTGCAAATTGCAGGTAGGAGCGTTGCTGACCGATGTGTTCAAGGGTAACGTAACCACCGATAAAGACCTGCGCTACATCAGCGGCAACGTGCTGACAGGCAAGAAGATTGCCGCCAACGGTTTCCTCGGCGCTTTCGACAGCCAGCTCACCGTAATCCCCGAAGGAGATGAAATCCACGAAATGCTGGGCTGGATTATGCCGCGCTTCAATCAGTTCAGTGTCAACCGTTCTTATTTCAGTTGGCTGATGGGCAAGAAAGAATATGTGATCGACGCCCGCATCAAGGGTGGCGAACGTCATATGATTATGTCGGGCGAGTACGACCGCGTATTCCCTATGGACATTTTCCCCGAATATCTGTTGAAGGCCATTATTGCAGGAGACATCGACCGCATGGAGGCTTTGGGCATCTACGAAGTAGCTCCTGAGGACTTTGCACTTTGCGAATTCGTATGTTCTTCCAAAGTGGAAATCCAACGCATTGTTCGTGCCGGTCTCGACATGCTTCGTGCCGAAATGGCGTAAACTAATTATGAATGATAAATTTATGAATTATGAATTGCGCCAAAAGGCAGTTCGCCGATTTATAACTTTAGAATTCAAAATTTAAAATTCAAAATTCAAAACTATAAATGAAAGCGTTAAGAAATTATCTCGACAAGATAAAGCCGAACTTTGAAGAGGGCGGCAAATTCCACGCATTTCGTTCGGTGTTCGACGGCTTCGAGACATTCCTGTTCGTGCCCAACGCCACTGCGAAATCGGGAACGCATATTCACGACTCCATCGATAGCAAACGCATCATGTCGATGGTGGTTATTGCGTTGATACCGGCGCTGCTGTTCGGTATGTATAACGTAGGTTACCAGCATTTCCACGCTACCGGGGCAACCGGCAGTTTCATCGAAATGTTTGCTTACGGTTTTCTGGCTGTATTGCCTAAAATCATTGTATCATACGTAGTGGGTCTGGGCATTGAGTTCGTTGTGGCTCAGTGGAAGAAGGAAGAAATTCAGGAAGGTTTCCTTGTTTCGGGTATCCTGATTCCGATGATTGTGCCGGTGGACTGTCCGTTGTGGATTCTGGCTGTAGCCACTGCATTCTCCGTAATCTTTGCCAAGGAAGTATTCGGCGGTACGGGTATGAACGTGTTCAACGTTGCCCTGATTACGCGTGCTTTCCTGTTCTTTGCCTATCCAACGAAGATGTCCGGTGATGCCGTTTGGGTATCGGGCGACAGCATCTTCGGTTTGGGACAGACGGTAGACGGACTCACCGTTGCCACTCCGCTGGGAGCTGCCGCTACTGCGGGTGCATATCCGGAGTTCTCATGGGACATGGTTACCGGACTTATTCCGGGTTCCATCGGTGAAACCAGCGTCATAGCCATCGCCCTCGGCGCCATTCTGCTGCTGTGGACAGGCATCGCAAGCTGGAAAACGATGTTCTCCGTATTTGTGGGCGGTGCATTCATGGGCTGGGTGTTCAACACCATCGGACCGGACACTGCAATGGCGCAAATGCCTTGGTACGAACATCTCGTATTGGGCGGTTTCTGCTTCGGCGCCGTATTCATGGCTACCGACCCCGTTACTTCTGCCCGCACAGAAACCGGTAAGTACATCTTCGGATTCCTGATCGGCGCAATGGCTATCATTATCCGCGTGCTGAACCCCGGTTATCCCGAAGGTATGATGCTTGCCATCCTGCTGATGAATATCTTCGCTCCGCTGATTGACTACTGTGTGGTACAGGGTAATATCAGCCGCCGCGAGAAACGTGCAACCGCTAAGTCTAACAATTAAAATACCGGAAAAAGAAATGAATACCAATAGTAATAGTTATACTATCATTTATGCTTCGGTAATGGTTGTTATCGTTGCATTCCTGCTGGCATTCGTAAGTTCTTCTCTGCGTGCCACTCAGAACAAGAACGTGGAGCTGGATACGAAGAAGCAGATTCTTGCCGCCCTCAACATCAAGGATGTGAAGGATGCCGATGCAGAATATAATAAGTACATCAAGGGTGACATGCTGATGAACGAGGACGGTACGCTGGCCGAGAACACCGGTGCATTTGCCACCGCCTACGAAAAGGAAGCTAAGGAAAACCACCGCCTGCACGTATTTGTGGCAGAAGTGGACGGAGAAACCAAATATGTATTCCCCGTTTACGGTGCCGGCCTTTGGGGCGCCATCTGGGGTTATGTTGCCCTGAACAGCGACAAGGACACCGTTTATGGCGTTTACTTCTCGCATGCCAGCGAAACTCCGGGTCTGGGTGCCGAAATCGCAACCGCCCAGTTCCAGGGAGAATTTCCGGGCAAGAAGACTCTGGAGAACGGTGAAATCGCCCTCGGCGTTGTGAAGAACGGAAAGGTAGAGAAACCCGACTATCAGGTGGACGGCATTTCAGGCGGTACTATCACCTCGGTAGGTGTGGATGCCATGCTGAAAACCTGTCTGAGCAGCTACAAGAACTTTTTAACTAATAATAATGAGGAGAAATAAGAATATGGGAGCATTGTTTTCAAAAAAGAATAAAGAAGTATTCTCTACTCCGCTTGGACTGAACAACCCCGTTACCGTACAGGTGCTGGGTATCTGTTCTGCCTTGGCCGTTACCGCCAAGCTGGAACCGGCTATCGTAATGGGACTTTCCGTAACGGTGATTACGGCATTCTCCAATGTAGTGATTTCATTGCTGCGCAAGACCATCCCCAACCGTATCCGTATCATCGTCCAGTTGGTGGTAGTTGCAGCGTTGGTGACAATTGTAAGTGAGATTCTGAAGGCTTTTGCTTACGACGTGAGCGTACAGCTTTCCGTATACGTGGGTCTGATCATCACAAACTGTATCCTCATGGGACGTTTGGAAGCATTTGCCATGCAGAACGGTCCCTGGGAGTCCTTCCTTGACGGTGTGGGCAATGGTTTGGGATACGCCAAGATCTTGGTTATCGTGGCTTTCTTCCGCGAACTGCTGGGTTCGGGCACGTTGCTTGGTTTCAACATCCTGAACTACGAGCCTTTGCAGAAGATTGGATATGTGAACAACGGCTTGATGCTGATGCCGCCTATGGCGCTGATTCTCTGCGCTTGCATCATCTGGTATCAACGTGCACGCCATAAAGAATTGCAGGAAAAGTAATATAAATGAAGAATGAGGAATGATGAATGAAGATTGTGCCGTCGCCGTATGGAGATTCTTGATTCTTAATTCTTAGTTCTTAATTAAAAGAATTATGGAACATTTATTAAGTTTATTCGTCCGCTCCATTTTTGTGGACAATATGATATTTGCATTCTTCCTCGGTATGTGCTCTTATCTGGCCGTATCAAAGAATGTAAAGACTGCCGTAGGACTGGGTATCGCCGTAACTTTCGTGTTGGTGGTGACACTTCCGGTCAACTATTTGTTGCAAACGAAAGTACTGGGTCCCAACGCCATCATTGAAGGTGTCGACCTCAGCTTCCTGAGTTTTATTCTTTTCATTGCCGTAATTGCCGCTATCGTTCAGTTGGTGGAGATGATTGTGGAACGTTTCAGCCCTTCGCTCTACGCTTCACTGGGTATCTTCCTGCCGCTGATCGCTGTGAACTGCGCCATCATGGGTGCGTCACTCTTCATGCAGCAACGCATCAACGTGGGCGAGAGCGATCCGAAATATATCGGTGACGTGGCAGATGCCGTTTCCTATGCACTGGGTTCGGGTATCGGCTGGTTGCTGGCTATTGTCGGTCTGGCTGCCATTCGCGAGAAGATGGCCTACTCTGATGTGCCTGCTCCGCTGAAAGGCTTGGGCATCACCTTCATCACAGTGGGTCTGATGGCAATGGCATTTATGTGTTTCTCTGGTTTGAACATCTAAAAGAAAGGAATAAGACAATGGATATGAATATGATATTAGCAAGCATTGGAGTATTCCTCGCGGTTGTTCTGTTGCTTGTGGTTATTCTGTTGGTAGCCAAGAACTTCTTGGTTCCTTCAGGCAATGTGAAATTGACGATCAACGGCGACAAGGAGCTGGAGGTAGCTTCCGGTTCGACGCTGCTGAATACGCTGTCCGTAAACGGCGTGTTTCTTTCCTCCGCTTGCGGTGGCAAAGGCTCATGCGGACAGTGCAAATGCCAGGTTGTGGAAGGTGGCGGCGAGATTCTGCCCTCCGAAATACCTCACTTCAGCCGTAAGCAAATCCAGGACCACTGGCGTCTGGGTTGCCAGGTGAAGGTGAAGAGCGACATGGGAATTAAGATCGACGAGTCTGTACTCGGCGTAAAAGAGTGGGAGTGCGAGGTCATCTCCAACAAGAACGTGGCTACGTTCATCAAGGAGTTTATCGTTGCATTGCCCAAGGGTGAGCACATGGACTTCATCCCGGGTTCTTATGCACAGATTAAGATTCCTAAATACTCCATGGACTACGACAAGGACATCGACAAATCCCTTATCGGCGAAGAGTATCTGCCTGCATGGGAGAAATTCGGCCTGATGGGCTTGAAGTGCCGTAACGATGAAGAGACCATTCGTGCCTACTCTATGGCGAACTACCCTGCCGAGGGCGACCGCATCATGCTGACGGTACGTATCGCCACTCCTCCGTTCAAGCCGAAAGACCAAGGTCCGGGCTTCATGGATGTAATGCCGGGTATCGCTTCATCCTATATCTTCACGCTGAAACCGGGTGATAAGGTGACGATGAGCGGTCCTTACGGAGACTTCCATCCGATTTTCGACTCCAAGAAGGAAATGATGTGGATTGGTGGTGGTGCCGGTATGGCTCCGTTGCGTGCGCAGATTATGCACCTGACAAAGACGTTGCATACTACCGACCGCGTGATGAACTATTTCTACGGTGCACGTGCGCTCAATGAAGTGTTCTATCTGGAAGACTTCCTGCAGATTGAAAAAGACTTCCCCAACTTCAAGTTCCACCTCGCACTGGACCGTCCCGATCCGGCAGCCGATGCAGCGGGCGTGAAGTACACTCCGGGCTTCGTTCACAACGTAATCTACGAGACTTACCTGAAAGATCACGAAGCTCCCGAAGATATCGAATACTACATGTGCGGTCCCGGCCCGATGTCCAAAGCCGTTGAGAAGATGCTCGACGACCTCGGCGTTCCGGCTCAGAACCTGATGTTCGACAACTTCGGCGGATAAGGTGCATTGTTAAGATACATAATAGTAAAATAGTGAGGAAACTCCGGCGGGCTTTGGCTCTTGCCGGAGTTTTTTTATAGTCAGGCTAATCAAAAGGATTGTCCGGTACATCAAACATATAATCTTTTCGTATCTTTGCTCCATTAATTCAAAGAAATTTATGGAACAATCCGATATACTTCGCAACTTACAGATAGAACAGCTCACCCCGATGCAAGAGGCTGCGCGGGATGCTTACCAATCCAATAAAGACCTCGTCCTGCTGTCGCCCACAGGTTCGGGCAAGACACTGGCATTCCTGTTGCCGCTGGTACAATCGCTCAAAGCGGATGTGCAGGGCGTGCAGGCAGTGGTGCTTGTTCCTTCGCGTGAGCTTGCCTTGCAGATAGAAACCGTATTCAAGTCGATGAATGTACCCTTCAAGGCGATGAGCTGCTATGGCGGACGCCCGGCAATGGAAGAGCATCGCACAATGAGGGGCATCAATCCGGCTGTCATCATTGGTACTCCCGGCCGTATGAACGACCATTTGAGGAAACGGAACTTCGAGGTGCACTCTGTCACCACACTGGTGATTGACGAGTTTGACAAATGTCTTGAATTCGGCTTCCACGACGAAATGGCAGAGGTTATCGGGCAACTGCCCGCCTTGCAGAAACGCGTGCTGCTTTCGGCAACAGATGCCGAGGAGATCCCGCAATTTGCAGGAGTAGGGGGAGCGGTATCCGGCAGTGACACACCGTCGTCACAAGTCATCAGGCTGAACTTCCTTTCGGAAGAAGCCGTTTCCAATCGCCTTGACTTACAGAAGGTCATTTCGCCCGAAAAAGATAAGCTGGAAACATTGTACCGCCTGCTTTGTACCTTGGGCGACCGTTCTACACTGGTGTTCGTGAACTACCGCGAGAGTGTGGAGCGCGTGGCTGCCTACTTGAAGTCAAAGAAATTCCCCTGCGACGCCTTTCATGGCGGCATGGAGCAGGAAGATCGCGAACGGGCGCTCTATAAGTTCCGTAATGGCAGTTGCCCCGTTCTGGTGTCCACCGACCTTGCCGCACGCGGACTGGATATTCCGGGCATCGACAATGTTGTCCACTACCACATGCCCGTCAACGAGGAAGCCTTTACGCACCGCAACGGACGTACGGCACGCTGGGAGGCACGCGGCTCGTCCTTCCTGCTTCTCCATGCGGAAGAGCGGTTGCCCGATTATCTTCCGGAAGAAATCCCCGTATTCGGGCTGCCGGAGCAAACGCCGAAGCCTGCCAAATCCCGTTGGACTACCTTATATATAGGTAAAGGCAAGAAAGACAAACTTAACAAAGTGGACATCGTGGGCTTCCTATATAAAAAAGGTGGATTGGCGCGTGAAGATGTGGGACAGGTGGACGTAAAAGAACACTACGCTTTTGTGGCAGTTCGCCGCAGCAAGGTGAAGCAACTGCTCACGCTGCTGCGTGGAGAAAAAATCAAAGGCATGAAGACCTTGATAGAAGAAGCCCGGTAGACTGATGTTATTAAGCATGGCGGGGAATGTTATTAAGCATAGGAGAATGGCTTGTTTCTGATAAATATGCACTTTCTTTTCAGTTTTTATTCATAGTAGAAAGTTATTTCCGCTTCTTTCTTTCAGTTTACCTTTTAACACCTTTTTTGGTAAGTATACATAACAAATTGGTGTATAATTCTTGTATATACCAATAAAAAGTAAGGCAAATGCGCTATAAAGAAGGATTTTTATAAGGAAAGATTTGCAATACAGAAATAATTCCGTAATTTCGCCATGTCGAAAGACACAAAATGAACGAAATTGTATAACCAAAACAAACTTCAAATGAAAAAGCATAATTTCAATGCAGGACCTTCCATTCTTCCGCGTGAGGTGATAGAGGATACAGCGAAGGCTATTTTAGATTTCAATGGATCCGGTCTTTCTCTTATGGAGATTAGCCACCGCGCTAAAGACTTCCAGCCCGTAGTGGACGAAGCCGTAGCACTGTTCAAAGAACTACTTAACATTCCCGAAGGTTATTCGGTACTGTTCTTGGGCGGTGGCGCAAGTATGGAATTCTGCATGGTTCCTTTCAATTTCCTCGAAAAGAAAGCTGCATACCTCAACACAGGTGTGTGGGCCAAGAAAGCCATGAAAGAAGCCAAAGGTTTTGGCGAGGTTGTAGAAGTTGCCTCTTCTGCTGAAGCCACTTATACTTATATTCCGAAAGATTACACAGTACCGGCTGATGTGGACTATTTCCATATCACCACCAACAATACGATCTATGGTACGGAGCTGAAAGAAGACCTGGATGTAAACGTGCCGATGATTGCTGACATGTCATCCGATATATTCTCCCGTCCTATCGACGTGTCCAAATATATCTGTATCTACGGCGGTGCACAGAAGAATCTGGCTCCTGCGGGTGTGACATTCGTTATCGTGAAGAACGATGCAGTGGGCAAGGTGTCACGTTACATCCCCACCATGCTGAACTATCAGACACATATCGACGGTGGCTCAATGTTCAATACTCCTCCGGTTGTGCCTATTTATGCAGCATTGCAGACTTTGCGCTGGATCAAGGCACAAGGCGGTGTGAAGGAAATGGAACGTCGCGCTATCGAAAAGGCCGATATGCTGTATGCCGAGATAGACCGCAACAAAATGTTCGTAGGTACTGCTGCCAAAGAGGACCGTTCACGCATGAACATCTGCTTCGTAATGGCTCCCGAATACAAAGAATTTGAAGCAGACTTCCTGAAGTTTGCTACCGAAAAAGGTATGGTAGGTATCAAAGGACATCGTTCAGTAGGCGGTTTCCGCGCATCTTGCTACAACGCTATGCCGAAAGAAAGCGTACAGGCTTTGATAGACTGCATGCAGGAATTTGAGAAACTTCATTAACAATATTTGTTCACCACAGAGGGCACAGCGTCCCACAGAGAAATGAAAAGGAAAACTCTGTGAAACTCTGTGCGGTTCTGTGGTGAATCTTTTTTAATACCATTAAATCATGAAAGTATTAGTCGCAACAGACAAGCCGTTTGCAAAGGTTGCAGTAGACGGTATCCGCAAAGAAATTGAAGCAGCAGGTTATGAACTTGCTTTGCTGGAAAAATATGGTGACAAGGCGAAATTGCTGGAAGCTGTGAAAGACGCCAATGCTGTTATTATACGTAGCGACATCATCGATGCCGAGGTGTTGGACGCCGCCAAAGAACTGAAAATCGTGGTACGTGCCGGTGCCGGTTATGACAATGTGGACTTGGCTGCCGCCACTGCCCACAACGTATGTGTGATGAACACTCCGGGACAGAACTCCAATGCCGTAGCCGAACTGGCTTTCGGACTTATGGTAATGGCTGTCCGCAACATGTACAACGGCACCTCCGGTACGGAACTGATGGGCAAGAAGCTGGGTATTCACGCTTATGGCAATGTAGGACGCAATGTGGCGCGTATCGCCAAGGGTTTCGGCATGGACATTTATGCTTTCGACGCTTTCTGCCCGAAAGAAGTGATCGAGAAGGATGGCGTAAAAGCTGTCGCTTCTGCCGAAGAGCTTTATTCTACTTGTGATGTTGTTTCCCTGCATATTCCTGCAACGGCAGAAACCAAGAATTCTATTAACTATGCTTTGGTGAACAAGATGCCGAAAGGCGGTTTGCTGGTCAATACCGCCCGCAAGGAGGTTATCAACGAAGCCGAGTTGATTCAGCTCATGGAAGAACGTCCCGACCTGAAATACATGACCGACATCATGCCTGCAGCCAATGAGACTTTCGCTGCCAAGTTTGCCGGCCGTTATTTCTCCACACCGAAGAAAATGGGTGCGCAGACTGCCGAAGCCAATATCAATGCAGGTATTGCCGCTGCCAAGCAGATTGTAGGCTTCCTGAAAGACGGTTGCGAGAAGTTCCGAGTAAATAAGTAATTGGATTCAGGCATGGATTGCATGGAATCTTGCAGAACTTTGGACATATTATTTGTTCTGTGAAACTCCATGTAATTCATGCCTGATTTAAATTTATATTCTAATAACCATGGCAACAATAAAACCTTTTAGAGGGATTCGTCCCCCACAGAATTTAGTAGAACAGGTGGCATCCCGCCCTTACGACGTACTGAATTCTGCCGAGGCTCGTGAAGAAGCGGCGGGAAACGAAAAGTCTTTGTATCACATCATCAAGCCCGAAATAGATTTTCCTATCGGTACGGACGAACATGATGAACGTGTTTATCAGAAAGCTGCTGAAAACTTCCGGATGTTTCAGGACAAAGGCTGGCTGGTGCAGGACGATAAAGAAAACTATTATGTATATGCCCAGACCATGAATGGCAAAACGCAATATGGTTTGGTAGTGGGGGCATACGTTCCCGATTATATGAACGGTGTCATCAAGAAGCATGAGCTTACCCGTCGGGATAAGGAAGAAGACCGCATGAAGCATGTGCGTGTGAACAATGCCAACATTGAACCTGTATTCTTTGCCTACCCTGATAATGCCACGCTGGATGCTGTCATTGCCCGTTATACGGCTCAGAAACCTGTTTACGACTTTATTGCTCCGGGCGACGGCTTCGGCCACACGTTTTGGATTATCGACAAGCAGGAAGATATTGACGTCATAACCAAAGAGTTCGGCAAGATGCCTGCGCTCTATATTGCAGACGGACATCACCGCAGCGCAGCCGCTGCCCTGGTGGGCGCGGAGAAAGCCAAGCAAAATCCCAATCATCGTGGAGATGAGGAGTACAACTACTTCATGGCAGTTTGTTTCCCGGCCAACCAGTTGACTATCATTGACTATAATCGTGTGGTGAAGGATTTGAACGGTATGACTCCCGAACAATTCCTGACGGCTGTAAGCAAGAACTTTACGGTGGAAGAAAAGGGTACGGACATCTACAAACCGGCAGGATTGCATAATTTCTCCCTTTATCTGGATGGCAAGTGGTATAGCCTTACTGCCAAACCGGGCACTTACAACGATAATGATCCCATCGGTGTGCTGGACGTTACCATCTCGTCCAACTTGATATTGGATGAAATCCTCGGCATCAAGGACCTTCGTTCCGATAAGCGTATCGACTTTGTGGGCGGTATACGCGGCTTAGGCGAATTGAAGAAACGGGTGGATAGCGGTGAGATGAAGGTGGCTTTGGCTCTGTATCCTGTGTCCATGAAACAGTTGATGGACATTGCCGATACCGGCAACATAATGCCCCCCAAGACTACTTGGTTCGAACCGAAGTTGCGTTCGGGACTGGTAATTCATAAACTGGACTAATCAAAATACAATTTTAAAGAATGAATGTGGAAACGGAGCGTTGCAAAGTATGTGGCGCTCCGTTATTTTATACCGCCATTTTCTTTCCTGTTATGTTGAAAATGCTGACCTTTGCAGGAAAATACGAAACGGAATACGAAAATATCGAAATACGGTAGCGGATGTTACGAAATGGAGACCTCACTCAGGGCGGCATAACGAGTACGCTGTTGCGCTTCACTTTGCCTATGATGGCAGGTTCGTTGCTGCAACAGTGTTATAATATTGCCGATACGCTTATTGTGGGACAGTGTATCGGATCGGGCGCTTTGGCAGCAGTGGGGTCGGCATATACGCTGATGGTTTTTCTTATTTCCATTCTTTTAGGGTTGTCTATCGGTAGCGGTACGGTTTTCTCGTTGTACTACGGGGCAGGAGACCGGTCCGCTTTGCGGCGTAGCATTTTTGTTTCATTCGTACTGATAGGGGCGGTGACATTCTTGCTGAATGTGGTGGCATTTATATGCTTAGACCCTATTCTTCATTTGCTTCAAGTGCCGCAGGACATTTATGGGATGATGCGCAGTTACCTGTGGATAATCTTTTGTGGCATAGCCTTTACGTTTATCTATAACTTCTATGCGGCGCTGTTGCGGGCTGTGGGAGATTCTGTGACTCCTCTTTGGTTTCTGGCGGTTTCTGTTGTGCTGAATGTCATTCTCGACCTGTTCTTTATCCTGCAACTGGGTTGGGGAATCGAAGGGGCTGCCGCGGCCACCGTCATAGCACAGGGAGTGGCTGCTGTGGGGATACTGCTCTACACAGGCAAGAAACGGCCGGAACTGCAACTGCGCCGGGAGGATATGCGCTTTGACCGTTGCAGTCTGAAGGAGATAGTCTCTTTCTCCACACTGACCTGTGTGCAGCAGTCGGTCATGAATTTCGGTATCCTGATGATACAGGGATTGGTCAACAGTTTCGGTACGGCCGTTATGGCAGCCTTTGCCGCTGCCGTAAAGATAGATTCCTTTGCATATATGCCTGTGCAGGAGTTCGGAAACGCCTTCTCCACTTTCATAGCGCAGAATTTTGGGGCAAAGCGTTATGATCGTATCCGCAGGGGAGTGCGCAGCGCCTTTCTTACTGCGGTCATCTTTTCCTTGATAGTTTCCATGCTTGTGTTTGTATTTGCAGAGCCGCTGATGCTGGTCTTTGTCCGCCCCGAAGAGGTTGAAATTCTTGCTACCGGCGTGGAATATCTGCGCATAGAGGGCACATTCTATTGTGGCATCGGCATCCTGTTCCTGCTTTACGGTTATTACCGCGCTATCCGCATGCCGGGGATGTCGGTTGTGCTTACGGTGATCTCTTTAGGGACCCGCGTGGTGTTGTCGTATGTGCTTGCTTCCATTCCTTCCATTGGGGTGGCAGGCATTTGGTGGTCTATTCCTATCGGTTGGCTGCTGGCTGATGCAGTAGGTATGCTTTATTATAAATACTGCGCTTTGCGTGCTGCGTAAGTTCTATTTGAAGGAAAGGTGAACAAGATGTGGATAAAAGTAGTATCTTTGCGCCCGATTAAGAAAAATACTGTCATGACTAACGATCGTCTTAAAGGATTTACTTACGGAGCTCTTGCCGCAGCCAGTTACGGACTGAACCCGTTGTTCGCATTGCCTTTGTACGGGGCGGGAATGAAAGTGGATTCCGTCTTGTTCTATCGCTATTTTTTTGCCATTGTAATGCTGGGCATACTGATGAAAGTGAAGAAGCAATCCTTTGCCTTGAAAAAGACGGATATACTTCCGCTGGCGGTAATGGGACTGTTGTTCTCTTTTTCTTCACTTTTCTTGTTTGAGAGTTATAACTATATGGATGCAGGTATTGCGTCCACTATCTTGTTTGTCTATCCGGTAATGGTGGCTATCATTATGGCGATCTTCTTCCATGAGAAGGTTTCGTTTATTACAATGTTCTCCATTGCGCTGGCGTTTACGGGCATCTCTCTGCTGTACGAGGGCGGAGATGGTAGGACTTTGAATCTGTTGGGTGTGTTGTTCGTCATCTTGTCTTCGCTGACGTATGCCATATATATAGTAGGTGTGAACCGTTCTTCCCTGAAAAATCTGCCAACGGCAAAGCTGACTTTCTATGCTTTGCTGTTCGGAATTATCATTTATGTGGTACGTTTGGATTTCTGTACGGCCTTGCAGCTTGTACCCGCTCCACTGTTGTGGGTGAATGTGTTTTCGTTGGCATTGTTTCCTACTATTATTTCATTGATTGCAATGACGCTTTCCATTCATCGTATAGGCTCCACGCCGGCTGCCATTCTGGGAGCATTGGAACCTGTGACGGCGCTGTTTTGCGGAGTAGTGGTGTTTGGTGAGCAACTCACGCCGCGTATCATGCTCGGCGTATTGATGATACTGACCGCAGTGACACTGATAATTGCGGCAAAGCCGTTGTTGGAGCTGATTAAGAAACATATACCTATACGGCATGAGTGAAGATACGTACAAAACCATTGCCACCCTGTCCGAAGGGATTTACACCGAGAAGCGCAGTAAGTTCATAGCCATTGCCTTGCCTGTCCGTACGGTTGAAGAAGTAAAGGCGCATCTGGAAACTTATCAGAAGAAATACTACGATGCCCGCCATGTGTGTTATGCCTATATGCTGGGGCATGAACGCAAGGACTTTCGTGCCAATGACAACGGAGAACCGTCCGGTACGGCAGGAAAGCCTATTCTGGGGCAGATAAATTCGAATGAACTGACGGACATACTGATTGTTGTTGTCCGCTATTTTGGCGGCATAAAGCTGGGAACAAGTGGCTTGATAGTGGCATATAAGGCTGCTGCCGCGGAGGCTATCGCTGCCGCTACCGTTATTGAAAAGACTGTGGATGAAACGGTGACCGTTCTCTTTGAATATCCTTTCATGAATGATGTAATGCGCATTGTGAAAGAGGAGGAACCGGAGATGCTGGAACAGTCCTATGATATGGACTGCCGTATGACACTTCGCATCCGCAAGTCGATGATGCCCAAGATGAGGGCGCGTCTGGAGAAGGTGGAGACTCTACGTTTTGAAGAAGAGTAAAGTCTCCGGACCTTTAGATACTCTTTTCAATCTTTTTCAGGGATAAATCATTATAATGGATTTTGCGGTGCGTGCCGTCACAAAAAGGTTGCTTGTAGGAGCGTCCGCAGCGGCAGAGGGCTGTCCGGTTTTCTTTCATTTCCGCCTTGCCTTCTCTGTCCACCAGTTTGAATCGGCCTTCTACAATAAAAGGACCGTTGGGGGTGGCTGTGATGGTTACTGTATTTTCTTCTTTTTCCATGCTTTTATTTTTTAGGTTTCATATATCCGATAGAACGTCTCCGCATGGAAATAGTTTGTTAATTCCATATCTTTTGTATGGATTTACTTATCTTTGTACACTTATTTAATAAAAATTGAGTTGATATGGCATTTGAAGCGACTAAGCGTGAGCTGGGCGAGCTCTATACATTCTTCCGTTTGTTGGCGGATGGAAAAGTTTTCGGGGGTACTCCGAAGGCACAGAAAGATGATAGAAAGTGTTGGCCCATTGCGCTGATACAGAGAGAGGAACATGACGGTACACGCCGCTATTATATAGAGGAAGAGGATGTTCGTATTGTCAGTGGTGTAGTGGAGAAAGACGGTACATTCATTGCGTCGGCAGAGAAGGAAGTGCTTTCGTTCCCTCGTGCGGACTTTGGCGATGCGGCGGAAATCATACTTCATCTGTTGCGGAACGAGCCGGGAGAGGAAGTGGAAGTTTCCGAAGGATTGGAAGCCTTTCTGGATGCGGTGAACATCTACGATTTGGAATCCAAAACTGAGGATCGTACGGACTTCTCCGTAGCTTTTTGGAGCGTGGATGCTCCGCTGACGGGTTTTACTGTCCGTTGTCGCCTCAGCCGTATGAATCCTCTGCTGGACGGTGGGCGCACTGCCAATCTGAAGCTGGAGCAAAGTGGCGTGAAATTTGCCGTACCCACTGTGAACAAGGTGAACGCCTTGCCCGAATCGCCTACGGAAGTTGCCGAACGCATGATGATGATTGAGCGTTTGGGCGGGGTGCTGAAATATTCCGATGTTGCCGATCGTGTGTTCCGTTGCAATCTGTTGATGATAGATTTGCATTTTCCCCGTATGTTGGCCGAAATGGTGCGTACCATGCATCTGGACGGCATCACCCGCGTCTCTGAACTGACGGAACGCATCAAGGAAATGAATCCCTTGAAGATAAAGGATGAATTGATAAACAAACATTGTTTCTACGAGTTTAAGATGAAGCAGTTCCTATTGGCACTTGCATTGGGCATGCGTCCGGCTAAGATTTACAACGGTACGGATTCTGCCGTAGAAGGGCTGTTGCTGACCAATGGAGAGGGTGAGGTTCTCTGTTATCATAAGTCCGAACGGCAGACTTTTGCCGATTTCCTTTATCAGAACAGCCGTTTTGAGAAGGGGTCGGTAGACAAAGACAAATACGGTTTCCTGGAACGGGAGAATGGTGTATATTACTTTAAGTTAAACGTAAAGATAGGATTGCTGAAGAGGTGATCCCAAGCATTGAATCATAAAAAACAGACGTGCAATGTTGAACGAAGTATTGGAAAATATTAAGTCGCGCCGCAGTGTGCGCACTTATACGGAACAGCAGGTTTCCGCAGAAAATTTGAATCTTATATTGGAAGCGGCAACGTATGCTCCCAGCGGCATGAATTACCAGACATGGCATTTCACAGCCATTCAGGATGCTGATATATTGAGAGAACTGAATGAAAAGATAAAAGGTGCTTTTGCTAAGAGCGACGAGCCCCGTCTGCAAGAGCGGGGACATAGCGAAACCTACTGTTGCTATTATCATGCTCCGACTCTGATTATCGTTTCCAACGAACCTACCCAATGGTGGGCGTCTATGGACTGTGCTTGTGCCATGCAGAATATCTTCCTGGCCGCTAAGTCTCTCGGTATCGGTTCCTGTTGGATCAACCAGTTGGGGCAGACTTGTGACGATCCCGATGTGCGCGCTTTCCTTATGAAGCTCGGTGTTCCCGAAAATCATCGTGTATATGGTTGTGCCGCTTTGGGCTATGCTCCTGAGGGTGCTCCCATGAAAGATAAGAAATTGGCGGAAGGTACGGTAACTGTGATCCGTTAAATTCCTTTATGGCATAAAAGAAGAGGATATATCTTTCGATATATCCTCTCAATATTTCTATTCAAAGCATCCGTAGCATGTAGGCAGTAACTTACGGTCGCCCAGTGTGTTGTCTACACGCGCCACATTCACCCAAAACTTGTTGTCGCGTACGCTTTCTATCGGATATGCTGCTTTCTGCCGGGTGTAACTATGTTCCCAGGTGTCGGCAACTACTTCATATTCAGGATGCGGAGCGTTTGTCAGCACGTTGTCTGCCTTATCCGCTTCTCCATTTTTCACTTCCTGAATCTCCTGCCAGATAGCAAGCATCACATCTACAAAGTTATTTAGTTCGGCAAGACTTTCGCTTTCCGTCGGCTCTATCATCAGTGTTCCATGGACAGGGAAGGAGAGGGTTGGTGCATGATAGCCGTAGTCCATAAGACGTTTGGCAATATCATTTTCGCTGATACCTGTTTCTTCGTGTACTTTGCGGCACTCCAATATCATTTCATGTCCGACAAAGCCGGTTGCCCCGCGATAGACGATGCCATAGGTGTCCTTGAAGCAGGCAGCCAGATAATTGGCATTCAGAATGGCTATCTTGGTGGCGCGTGTCAGTCCCTCCGTACCCATCATGCGTATATAGCCGTAGGTAATGGGCAGAATACCCGCACTGCCGAAAGGAGCTCCCGCTACCTGATTGGTTGCATTGCCAAAAAGTTCGTGTCCCGGTAAGAACGGAACCAGATGTTCGGCTACGCAGATAGGACCCACACCCGGTCCGCCTCCGCCATGAGGGGAAGCAAATGTTTTATGCAAATTCAGATGGCAGACATCAGCACCGATAAATCCGGGGTTGGTCAAGCCTACTTGTGCATTCATGTTGGCGCCGTCCATGTAGACCTGTGCACCGCATGCATGGATAGTCTTGCAGATTTCCACGATTTCCGTTTCAAAGATACCATGGGTAGAAGGGTAGGTAATCATCAATGCGGCAAGGTCGTCTTTGTTCTCTTCGGCTTTGGCACGCAGGTCGGCCATATCGACATTTCCCTGCTCATCACAGGCACAGGTGACAGTGGTGAAACCGGCCTGAACAGCCGATGCCGGATTAGTACCATGAGCCGAAGCGGGTATCAGCACTTTGTTACGGTGTCCTTGACCTATGTTTTCCAAATAAGCGCGGATTACACGAAGCCCCGCATATTCTCCGGCAGCACCTGAATTAGGTTGCAGGCTTACTCCGGCAAATCCGGTTATTACCTTCAGTTCTTCGCTGAGATTGTGTATAAGCTCGCGATAGCCTTCTGCCTGTTCCTCAGGAACAAGCGGGTGCATATTCATAAATTCAGGACGGCTGAGTGGCAGCATTTCGGCGGCGGCATTCAGCTTCATGGTGCACGAACCAAGCGAAATCATGGAGTGTGCCAATGAAATGTCCTTACGGTCGAGTCGTTTGATGTAACGCATCATTTCCGTTTCCGTATGGTATCTATTGAATACCTCATGTGTCAGATAAGTGCTTTGACGCCGGAACGGTTGCTGAATGGTGCAACTCTCAGGGATATCGGTTGTTTTGGTATAGTCCTTTCCGGCTGCAATTCCGAAAATGGAAAGTAAAACGTTTACTGCAGCCAAATCCGTTGTTTCGTCAATGCTCATGCCCACATCGCCGTTCTTGAAATAGCGCAGGTTCACTTCCTTACTTAGGGCAACTGTACGGACTTGTTGTGCCGATACATTGTCTGGCAGGGCAAAGCGGAGTGTATCGAAATATTGTACATTTACTTGCTTGTATCCCAATTTGCTGATTTCTTTTTCCAGATATGCGGCAATGTTGTGAATACGCTTTGCAATGGTGCGGATGCCTTCCGGTCCATGATATACGGCATAGAAACCTGCCATTGTGGCCAGCAGTGCCTGTGCTGTACAGATGTTGGAAGTTGCTTTTTCACGTTTGATATGTTGCTCGCGGGTTTGCAGAGCCATGCGGTAACACAATTTTCCGTATTTATCTTTAGACCAGCCGATGATGCGTCCCGGCATATTGCGCTTATATTCGTCACGTGTGGCAAAATAGGCAGCCGACGGGCCGCCGTAGAACATCGGCGTACCTAATCGCTGGGTTGTTCCAAACACGATGTCTGCTCCCCATTCTCCCGGCGGGGTGAGCAAGGCAAGGCTTAGTATATCGGCGGCAACGGCCACTTTGCAACCGGCAGCATGTGCATTTTCCACAAAAGTGCAGTAGTCTTCTATATTGCCGTCTCCATTCGGGTACTGTAATATGCAGGCAAAAGTGTCCGGAGTGAGTTCTGCTTCATTGTATCGTCCGGTCCGTATCTCAATGCCTTGCGGAATGGCGCGGGTGGTGATGACAGCCAGTGTCTGCGGAAAAATGCTTTCGTCTACGAATACTACATTGGCTCCCGACTTCTGCATTTCGCGCGGACGCAATGCGTACATCATTGTTACAGCTTCGGCAGCAGCAGTCGCCTCATCCAGTAAGGAGCAATTGGCAAGAGGCATACCGGTGAGGTCGCAAACGGCAGTCTGGAAGTTCATCAGGGCTTCCAAACGTCCTTGAGACACTTCTGTTTGATAAGGCGTATAGGAGGTGTACCAAACGGGGTTTTCAAATACATTACGCTGGATTACGGCAGGCGTGATGGTGTTGTACCAGCCCATACCGATGTAAGTTGTGTAAAGTTTATTTTTGGCAGCCAGTTCTGCAATGTGGCATCCGAATTCATATTCGGTCATGGCTTCGGGCAGAGCCAGCGGTGCTTTAAGGCGGATGTTTGTCGGGATGGTTTTATCAATCAGTTCGTCCAGACTTGCCACGCCGATTTTGTGAAGCATCTGTGCTTCATCTTTTTCGCTGATACCGATGTGACGGTTAACCAACAGGTCGTTTTTCATACGTATATATTGTTTAAAGTTATCATCTGAAGAATGGGTTTTCCGCTTTTTCAACGCCAATGGTTGTAGGCGCTCCATGTCCCGGATAAACAATCGTTTCATTGGGGAGTATGAACAGGCGGCTGCATATATGCTCTATCAGTTCGTCAAAGTTGCCTCCTGCAAGGTCGGCACGACCGATGCTGCCTTGAAACAAAACATCTCCGGAGAACATACAATGGTCTGCCGCACAATAATACACCAGACTGCCCGGTGAGTGTCCCGGTACGTGGATTGCTTCCAGTTCAGTGTTTCCGAAAGTGATGATGTCACCGTCGTGAAGGTAACTTCCCAATGGTACGGGCGGCTCTTGTAGCTGAAAACCGAACATGCGGCTTTGCTTAGGCGCTTCGTCAATCCAGAACTCATCGGCTTGGTTGGCTTCCGCTTTCAGACCGAATTCTTTCAGCATGAAAGGATTGCCGAAAATATGGTCCAGATGCAGATGTGTGTTCAACAGGTGCTTTACGTTTAGTTTATTGTTGATGATAAAGTTCTTTAAAGCCTGTTTCTCTTCTTCGTAGAAACATCCGGGGTCAATGACTACGGCTTCGTTGGTTTCGTCCCACAGTACATAGCAGTTCTCGGGGAACATATTAAATTCAAATCTCTTTATCTTCATGATATGATTTCAGATTTATGATTTATCAACGTTCAACTTAACTTTTAATTCTCAATTGCTAACGTACACTACTTTTTTAGTTTGGAAGAATTCCTCTTCAAAGAATTCTTTCAAATTCCACATGGTGGTTTTGTTTTTGAAAGGCATCGCCTCTTTCTCCAATTCGCCGCCTTTCAGGCAGATTAGTCCATTGGGAAAAACATTCTGCTGTTTGGGGGAGATGTTCTTGCGGATGATTTTCAGTAAATCGGCAAGGGGCATAACAGCACGACTCACTACGAAATCGAACAACTGTTTCTCTTCTTCGGCACGCGCGTGGCGGGTAGTAACGTTTTTCAGTCCGATGCTGTTTGCTATTTCGGTGGCTACGCGTACTTTCTTACCGATACTGTCCACCAAATGAAATTGTACTTCGGGGAAAAGTATAGCCAGCGGAATACCCGGAAATCCTCCTCCTGTGCCTAAGTCCATAATCTTTGTACCCGGTTTGAAGCGAATTATTTGGGCTATGCCCAAAGAGTGGAGCACGTGGTGTTCGTACAGGTTTTCAATGTCTTTACGCGAAATGACGTTTATTTTAGAGTTCCAGTCCGTATAAAGGTCGTACAGTGCGGCAAACTGCTTTTTCTGTTCCTCTGTCAGGTCTGGAAAATACTTTAGGATAAGTTCCATTATTATTTTCTGAATTATGAGTTATGAATGAGGGGGCGGGTTATGAATTACGCACTTCGTTCAGTACCATCGTGCCGTCGCCCAGTAGATGTTGCATCATTTCGTATGGCAATGTGATCTTCACCGGCCCCATTACATAAGGGGCGATGTCGTATACATTATAATAGAATGTAATGCCTTCTTTGCTTAGATAGAAATTTTCGGTGGGTGTCAGGTCGCCGGTAGTGGCGTATCCCATGTCTTCCAGTTCCTGGCGGGTGGCCACTTTATTGTCGGCCATAAGCTGGTTCCACAAGAGGTCTGTGAGCTGTTCCTTGTAGTCGCCTACAAAGAGGTCGTCCAAACGGATGGGAGCCAATGTGCGCAGGTCGAGATTGAGGAATGTGGACATATAAATGCCATGTGCGCCGCCGGTATATTCATTGTAGTCGATGCGATAGACGAGCAGATGTCCGGTGTACAGTTGCACGTGGCTTTCTATGCCTTTATAGTAAGAATACCATGCTCCTATGTCTTCGGCACTCTCTTTGTCCTGTTCGTCTTTTCGGTACATCGGCTCCAAGTCTTTCCGGTAGTCGCTGACGTACTTTTCTGTATATTTCTTTACGGCTTCTTCGGCAGTCATGTTCATATATTTTTCACCGAAGCAGGCAGACAGGAAATAGGTGTTCAGGCTGTCCTTCATCTTTTCGTCGGATGACTTGGAGGCATACGTAAGATTGATGATAAGGTTACATGCCGGTTTGGCAGTATCACCGAAGAGGTGTGCCGTTTCATTTACTTGTATACTGTCGAACTCCAGCGCTCCGGCATTTTTGTTCATGATGTTACCGCAAGAAAAGAAAAAGCCGCTTGCCGCAAGCAGAAGGACAAGTAGGCTGACAGTTTGCTTTTTCATATTGAAATTCGTTTATAAATCAACATTTCATTCAAAAATCTTTATCGACAAATATAGAACTTATTAACGAACTCCATGCATAAAAAAGAAAAAATTAATTCCTGCAAACGGTTAAAACTTTCTATCTGAACAAACAGCCCATTCCGGTTGTTGCTTTATTAAAGTCAGAGTAACAACCCCCTAAAATATAAATAGAATGAGCAATATATTGAAGAAGGTATGTTCTGCGCAAAAACAGTATTGCGCGGAACATGCCGATAGTATGGAAAGTGGTAACGTAGAGGAACGCAACAGGCATTACCGTAGTTTGAAAATGCAGGCTGCCGGTGCCTGGTTGTTTGCAGTTCCGTTGTTGTTGCTGTCCATATTTCGTGATCATGTGACTTATGGCAATGAAATACAGATGTTGCTGGCCATTCCTGTACTGCTGTTTTTAGGCGTATCTCTCTATACCGATGCCTGGAAACAGTTCCGTATGGGGCGCATTACTATGGATGTGCTGATTGCTTTCAGCATGTCCGTGGCTTTCCTTTTCAGTTTGTTCAACACGTTCTTTCCTGATTACTGGTATGAGGTGGGACTTCAGCCGCATGTCTATTACGAAGTGGCTGTACTGACTACTGCTGTGGGGCTGACCGGCAAGGTATTTCGTTTCCTGCCCGACGAATTGCATGATGGTGACCGTATGGCCGGTATCATTTTCCCTGCTTTGACGGGGATTGCGATTTTTGTGTTTGTTATCTGGATACTGTTTGGCGGTATGGAAGCTGTGCCGCATGCTCTTTATTCGGTTATCTCAATTTTTATAGTGGCTTGTCCATGTGCACTGGGACTGGTTACTCCTGTTGCCCTGATGCGTGGAATCGGTAAAGCGGCCCGAATGCATATTTTGATAAAAGACTCCCTTGCACTGGAACGTCTGAGCAAAGCCGATATAGTGGTCTTTGACAAGACCGGTACGCTGACCGAAGGACATCCCACTGTCATAGCTTGGTTGTGGGCGCAGTGTCAGGAAGAATATTTTAAAGAAGTGTTGCTGGCAGCCGAGATGAATTCGACTAATTCGTTGGCAACTGCTATTTCCACCGCTTTACGGGAAGAAGGGATAACACCTGCCCGTTTAGACGTTTGCGAGGTCTTGAAGGGTAAAGGGATGAGAGTTGTCTATAAAGATGCGGAATATTGGGTGGGCAGCCATAAACTTCTGAAGGATTATCACGTTTATCTCTCCGATGTTTTGGGTGATATGCTGGTGGAGTATGAATCCGAAGGCAACAGCATTGTTTATTTCGGACGTAAAAATGAGTTGCTTGCCATTATTGCCGTTAAAGATCAATTGAAAGCTGCCGCACTCGGAACAGTCAGGGAGTTGCGGGCAAGCGAACTTGATATTTGCATGTTGACGGGTGACGGTGAGCGTACCGCTTCGACCATAGCGGGCAAGTTGGGGATTATACGCTATATGCCCGATGCATTGCCGGACGATAAAGAGACTTTTATACGTGAGCTCCAGTTGCAAGGGAAAATGGTTGTCATGATAGGTGACGGCATAAACGATGTGCAGGCACTGACTTGTGCCGATGTGAGCATCGCTATGGGTGAAAATCCCGATGATGCAATAGTGGAAAAAACAATGGTGGTGATGAAATCCTCCGACTTGCAGTCACTTCCCAAGTTATTCGGCTTGTCTCGCCATACGCTCCGGCTGATGCACCAGAACTCTTTCTGGATGGTGATTTATCATCTGATAGGCGTATTAATAGCTGCGGGTATTCTCTACCCGGTGTATGGCATACTGCTGACACCGATGTTGGCTGCAATCGTCATACTGCTTTCCTGCGTCACGCTGATACGCAGTTAAGATTAGCTGTTCCTATATTCCAGCGGACTCATTCCCATGTGCCTCTTGAAGTACTTTCCGAAGAATGAGGCACTGGGGAAATTAAGCGAATAGGCTATTTCTTGAATAGTCATGTCGGTGGATTTCAGCTTGGCTTTTATGTCGATGATGACAACGTGGGCAATTAGATCCAGTACATTTTTCCCGGTTACCAGTTTGATTGTGGTACTGAGATGTTGCAGGGATATGCCCAGTTTTTCGGCATAGAATTGTGCGCGGCGTTCGGTAGTATAGTTTTCGATAACCAGTTGTATAAATTCCCGGCAGATTTCCTCTTTTCGACTTTTAATTCTGTTTTGGGACTCCGGACGGTTACTGTACAGCTCATTGATCCCATAGAGAAACATGTTCAGCACACTTTGCGCCATTCGTGTTTTGGGCATATACGGTCCGGTGGAGATGCGTGCCAGCAATGAAAAGTAGTCTTTGAAATAAGAAGCAATAGGTTCGTTGAGAGGTATAACGGGTGCTTCTATAATCTTGGAGTACGAATTCATGGTAGACTGGATTATGTTGACCCCGTTGAGGCAATGCTCTGAGAATCCGGCAAATCCAATTCGGACCTTTTCCTTTTGCCCGTAGAACTGAATGATAGTGCCAGGGAGGAGAGTCACAAAATCTCCTTGTTTAATCTCTGTGTCCATTAAATTGATAGATACCGTAATGGAGCCTTCAATGCACAAAGCGAAGATACATGCTTTCAGACGGCATGATTGTTTGTATATGTTCAAAATATCTTCTGTCACATCTGTCCATGCAATCAGGTCTACGGGGAGATCAACTTGAGGAAATTCCATAGTGCTGTCGTTTTTTGGTTTGCGCAAAGTTACACTTTTTTGTGGAAATGAATCGAAAAACTAGGTATTGAACAGGGATTATTTTTAATGGCTATTAAAGCCAAGAATAGTAGTTTGCCTACTGCTTTTCCCGTATTATCTCTTGCAGTTTCACCGGTTCGTTGGTAGTGATATAGTCTATACCTTGACTTATCAGCCATTTTATGTCATCAGTATTGTCTATAGGGAATGCATTTACTTTCATGCCCAAATCATGACATTCTTTAATCCATTCGGGATGTTGCCGGAACACATTTAAGCGGTAGTTTGGTCCGGTACATCCCCATTCTTTTAATTCTTTGGGAGATAGGTCGCCTTCTTGATAATAGACCGGGGTTCCCTTGGGGGCAAGGCGAATAAATTCTTTGGCAACATGACGTGAGAAAGTAATGTATTCCATACGATCTTCCAACTCCATGCCCTTTACCATTTTTAGAATCTTTTTTACGGCACGCGTTTCTTGTTCTCGAGTTTTGTGAGCCTTTAATTCCAAGATGAGGCGGGTTTTCAGGTTACGGGCTTTTTCCAGATATTCTTGCAAAGTAGGAAGGTGCTCTCCATTATCCAATACGATAGCTGTACACTCTTTGACGGTTGATTCTTGCATATTTACTCCTTTGAAAACACTGCTCCAGTTCACCACCAGCTGGTCATCATCGGTGAGCCATACATCAAATTCAGAACCGTAACAACCGACAGAATCGGCTTTCATCAGTGCGGCTATGGAATTTTGTGCCGAACCATTGGTTTTCCAAAAACCGCGGTGGGCAATAATTTGGGTGGATTGTGTCTGTGCATACCCGAAAGCGGCGGGTAATAAGAAAAAAGTGATAATGAGTTTTTTCAGTTTCATAGTGTTTTTTTATTATTGATTGTTTTCGTATTAGTAATATAAAAGGTTGCTAAAGATTATATCACAATGAAATAGAGGAACACGCTGCTTATTGTCAAGATCAAACCAATAGCAGTTTCGTAAACAATAAGTTTTAGCAATTCCTTGACTCCCATGCCTACTGCTCCGCCTGTTGCATGGAAAAAGGAACCATGAGGAAGATGATCCAGTACGGTGGCTCCTGCATTAATCATGGCAGCTCCCCAAGTGGCGGCTACTCCTGCTCCAAGTATAGACGGAGCAAATGAAGCGGAGGCGATAGTGGCCCCTGCTGTGGTGGATGCAGTGGCGGCACACATCAAAATACCTGATAGAGGTGCCATAACAACTCCGCCATCATTCCAGTTGGCAAGCAGATGTATTAAAATATCTTTAATGTCCGAGGCTTTTATAATACCTGCCAAAGCACCTGTGCCAATTAGAAGTATAGCGATAGAGGACATTTTCTCTAATCCATAGGACAGGCATTCATTGGTCTTATGCCAATTGCGGGTTGCTATAATTCCCGCTATTCCTCCTGCCGATAAAGCAACTAACGGATCAATGGCAATTCCAGCCAAAGGACGGAGTGCAAGTAGGGCTACGGTTACAATCGGTGCAACCATACTGCTTAGGAAAGAAGGAAGGTGCTCTTTCTCTTCCGGCAATTTATAAGGTTGCAAGGTTGCATTCTTCGGCAATAGAGGCACTATGACATATACTGTAAATAACAATCCAATAAGTGCCGGTATTATATTGGCAGCCATAACAGAAGGCAACGATGCTCCAAAATTCTCGGCGGCAATAATGGTATTAGGATTGGGTGAAATAATATTTCCGCATTTTCCTCCGCCGATCATGGCTATTAATAATTTACTTTTAGGCAAATTGAGCCTGCTTCCGGCAATGAGAGCAATAGGAGCAATAGTGATAACCGCTACATCGATGAATACTCCAATGCCGGTGAGCAACATGGCAGCCAAAGCGAGAGCTAAATAAATTCGCTTCGGTCCAAGTTTTTTAATGATAGTTTCTGATATGGTGGAAGCTGCGCCTGTTTTTACCAGCATTCCTGTAAGCACTCCCGCTGCTAATATACGTATAATGGCGGGCGAAATCTCCATTATTCCGGATATCATCTCTGTAACAGTATTTTGTAATCCCCATCCCGACAGTAATCCACCGATTAACGCACCTAAAATAAGACTATATACAGGGGATACTTTTTTGACAATTAATATAATAGACAAAGTCAGCCCTAACATTGCCGCTAATGCACTGTTCATATCGTATTTTATTAGTAGTTTAAATTATTCTTATTTGTTCTCAGTATAATATTTTATTGTGGTTAGGATTTGCTCTACCGTAGACTGCATGTTGGCTGTTGCCGAATCCTTCTGCATGGCTTTTTCAAGACTTATAGGAGTATTTATGATAGAATATATACCGATAAAGCCCATTTCTTTAAGTTCCTGGCATATTTCCACTGATCCACCTATTGCAAGGGTAGGGATCCCTTTTTGTTTGGCATGTCTCAATATCCCTGCTGCAGTTTTGCCCGTAGCAGTTTGAAAATCTATCCGTCCCTCTCCTGTAATGACCAGGTCCGCTCCTTCAAGAATCGAATCAAACCCAATGGCATCAAGCACCATTTCAATACCTTTGGTTAGTCTGGCATTCAAAAAGGCTTTAAAAGCACCACCTAATCCGCCGGCTGCACCTGCTCCACTCAATGGTATTATGTCTTTTTGGAATTGCTCTGCTATAATTTTAGCAAATGAATACATGCCATCATCCAAAGCCTTTACCATTTGAGGATCTGCTCCTTTTTGGGGAGCAAAAACATGTGCTGCTCCATTAAGCCCGCAAAAAGGAGTATTGACATCGCAAGCCACAATGAATTCTGATTTTCGTGCTTCGGGCACAAGAGATGACATATCTATCTGAGCAATGGATTTAAGATCTTTGCCACAGCCTTTTAACCTTTGTCCTTGGCTATCAAAGAATTTCACTCCTAATGCAGAGAGCATGCCTGTACCTGCATCATTAGTAGCACTGCCGCCTATTCCAACCAAGAATTTGCGGCATCCCCTGTTCAATGCATCTAAAATCATTTCACCGGTTCCATATGTAGAAGTAATCCAGGGATTTTGTTCATCAGGAAGCAATAGCGGGAGACCACTGGCAGAAGACATTTCTATAACAGCCGTTTTTACACCGTTTAAATTAACAACTCCATATTCTGCTTCTATCGGTCTTCCTAAAGGGTCTGTAACAGCAGTTGTATACAGAACCCCTCCTAAAGATTTGATAATGGCCTCTACTGTTCCTTCGCCACCGTCCGCTACATTTGTTTTGATAACATTACACTGTGGAAAAACGTTCTTAATTCCTATTTCCACAGCATTAGCCACTTCTATTGAAGTTAATGAGCCTTTAAATGAATCCGATGCTACAATAATTTTTTTCATGTCTTTCATGTTATTTTGTGTTTATAGTATCTGAGGCACAAAGTTATTAAAATACAAAAATGTGATATGCGCTTTTAATAAGAATGAGACTTGTCTCTATGCCTTGGTAGTTGCAAAATTATGAAAAAATCAAATTCAGTGTTATATTTCTATATAAATTTGTTGTTGCAAAATGATATAAAATGCTGAAATTTACTACTAATATGATGTCTCTTTTTGGAATATCGTGCTTTTGCATTAGTTTAATTGAGGCTCAAACATAGCCCTTAATCATAAATTATGTGATTTGGTGATATACGGAGTATGAAATAAATGTAGTACATTTGCTCTATGAGACTGGAAATATCTGATTGGAGAAACGTTCCCTATGCTGAGGCATGGGACAGACAGACGGCTTGTTTTGATGCGCTTGTGCATGCCAAACAAGTGGGAGAGGAGTATGTAAATCATATTATACTCTGTGAGCATCCGCATGTATATACGCTGGGGCGCAGTGGCAAGGAAGGCAATATGCTGCTGAGTGAAGAACAACTTAGTGCAGTAGGAGCTTCGTTGTATCATATAGACCGGGGAGGTGATATTACTTATCATGGGCCGGGACAGCTTGTTTGTTATCCTATCCTGAATTTAGAAGAGTTTTCTTTGGGTTTGAAAGAGTATGTGCACTTGCTGGAAGAAGCGGTGATACGTGTCTGTGCTTCTTATGGGATAACTGCCGGTCGTGTGGAGAAAGCTACCGGTGTATGGTTGGATGGAAGCTCTCCACGTGCCCGTAAAATCTGTGCTATCGGTGTGCGTAGTAGCCATTATGTCACAATGCATGGCCTGGCCCTCAATGTTAATACCGATTTACGCTATTTCAGCTATATCAATCCTTGCGGATTTATAGATAAAGGGGTAACTTCGCTTCAAAAAGAGTTGGGAAAGGAAGTGCCGATGGAAGAGGTAAAGAAACGGCTTTGCAATGAATTGAAAGAACTGCTTTAAGATATGTAATCAATGAAAATATAGTTAGTTAACATCTTCTTTGTAATGATGTTAACTTCTTGTATTGTAATAAGTTAACTTGCTGTTTGCATGATGTTAACTTATTATAGTCAATGATGTTAACTTCATTGCGGGCTTTTTTGATTCTACTTTGCTAATATTGAAAAATAGGGGAAGAGAGGCTTGAGAAGTGTTTATTAAACGTTCGTTTAATAAACACCTTTCAGAAGCAAACGATATAAAGTGGAAATATATGAAAAAACGCAAAAGTTGACTGATATAATTACAAATGATTATTATCTAATAAACAGGCATTTAACTTATATGCTAGCTATAAAATCCAAAGATTTCCTATCAAACATTTTGCCAATACAAAAAACTACCATATCTTTGCGTTTATTAAACGAACGTCTAAAAACACATATTTGTTTTTAAATTATTAGTTTTCAGCTCCTTAAAAGAGCTTATTGATCACATAACTGTTTCAACATTCTCTTTCTGTGATAGTGGGGAATTTTGGGATAATATGGATGCAGACTAAACTATTGGAAATAATTGCATTACATGAATTGATCGGAAGGTACTTTGTTACTCCGGTGTCCCCAAAGAATATCCTTTTCACACGACTTTATTTTATCCGAAACCTTACGATTATTACTTGGTAATGCCACGTTCATCAGAAAATATTCAATCTGAATCGCAGTATATTTCTAATTGTCAATTAAAGAGAGATTGCCAATTACATTGGTATGCTGTCCGCGTAACTTACAGTCGTGAATTGTCTCTCAAAGACTATTTGGATAAGGCGGATATAGAGAATTTCATTCCCATGCATTATGAATATATCATGAGAAACGAACGTCGTGTTCGCAAGCTTGTCCCTGCCATACACAATTTAGTCTTTATCCGTTCCACGCGTGCATGTATTGACGAAATTAAAAATAATTATGCTCTGAATATTCCTGTCCGTTATATTATGAATCGGGAAACTCGTCAGCCTGTCATTATTCCGGATGCACAGATGCGCAGTTTCATATTAGTTGCGGGCACGTACGATGAGGCTGTTATTTATGTGGAACCGGAAGAACTGAAGTTAGTGAAAGGTACTAAAGTACGCATCACAGGCGGAGTTTTTGAAGGAGCTGTTGGTGAGTTTGTGCGTCTCCGTCACGACCGTCGTGTAGTGGTGAATATAGAAGGTGTTATGGCAGTTGCTACTACATTCATCCATTCCTCACTGATAGAACCGATAGAAAATATCTGAATATTTGTAAATCAATAACTTCTATATCTTAGAAAAATGAACGATCACGTTTCATCTTTGTACACTCTTGCCCATGAACTTCTGAACTTGGGCATGGACGATAGTCCCATTTACAGCGACCACTTCGCCCGTTTGAATCGCGAAGTTTATGAACAAGCTCTTAGACTGTATAGCGCTCCGGAAGGTGACACTCCGGAAGAAGAAGCCAGGCTTTGCCTTTCTATTTTAGTAGCCCTAAATGCTACTTTTTATGATAATGGCCGCAAACAACAATATATCCAGCATCTTCTCGACCGTTGTTGGAATGTTCTTGATAGACTTCCTGCTTCGCTTCTGAAAGTTCGCCTGCTTACCTGCTGCTATGGTGAGGTTTATGAGGAAGAATTAGCCAAAGAAGCTCATTCCATTATTGATACTTGGGATATATCTTCATTGACTTCCGAACAAACTGAAATAATCGGTGAGTTAAGAAATTTAGAAGAGAATCAATATCCTTTTGAGGTTATAGATTAATTCTGTTTGACATTTATTGTAGTGAACTTCATTTTTATAATTCTGATATTTCTGATATCGGCAGTTATCGCCCGTATCCTGATACCGCGTATTTTATTGATATCCCTGCGCAAGAAACTTTTTGACATTCCGGATGATCGCAAGGTACATAAGAGAGCTATTCCACGTTTAGGTGGCGTGTCTTTTTTCCCCACCACCTTATTTGCTTTCTGTCTTGTTTATACTTTCCGTTTGTTAGGAGGTGACAGTGTTTCAACACTTTATGCAAGCTATCTGTTACCGGAGTTATTGTTATTTGCCTGCGGTATGACTTTACTTTATCTGACAGGTATTGCTGATGATCTTGTTGGCGTCCGTTATCGTCAGAAGTTCGTTATTCAAATCTTCTGTGCCTGCCTTTTTCCTTTGTCAGGACTTTGGATAAACGATTTGTATGGTTTATTCGGTATACATGAACTTTCGGTCTATGTAGGTATACCTTTCACCATACTGACAGTAGTTTTCATCACCAACGCCATTAATCTGATAGACGGAATTGATGGTCTTGCTTCCGGTTTAAGCAGCGTGGCATTATTGATTTTCACTTTTCTTTTTATAGAGAAAGGACTTTGGAGTTATGCCATGCTCGCTGCAGGCACTTTCGGTGTGCTTGTCCCGTTTTTTTATTACAACGTATTTGGCAGTGTGGAGCGTGCCCGTAAGATTTTTATGGGAGATACGGGCAGCCTTACTTTAGGTTATACGCTTAGCTTCCTTGCCATAAAGTACAGTCAGCACAATGCGGATATAATGCCGTATACCGAAGGAGCTTTTATCATAGCTTTCAGCACTATGATTATTCCGGCGTTCGATGTGGTACGTGTTGTTTTGGTCCGTATTCGTGAGGGACATAGCCCTTTTGAACCGGATAAGAATCATATCCACCATAAATTACTGGCGATAGGGTTGTCGCCGAGAAAGGCAATGCTGAGTTTGCTTTTCATGTCTTGTTCTTTTAGTGCGGCCAATATTCTGTTAGTACCTGATGTAAATAATACGGTGCTGCTGGTGGCTGATATCGTGATTTGGATAGGGCTGAATCTGTGGTGGGATTATTTGAGAGATAAGAAATAAAAAGTTGTATTTATGAATAGAAAAGACGAACTTAAACAGCAAATCTTGGCTTTGGCCAAAGAATATTATGCAGAAGTTCATGGACAAGAAAAATCTTTTGAACCCGGTAAGACTTTTGTGAATTATGGAGGGCGTTATTTTGATGAGAATGAACTTGTTAATTTGGTTGACTCTTCCCTTGATTTTTGGTTAACTGCCGGGCCATGGGCACGTAAATTTGAGAAAGGCTTTGCAGAATGGTTGGGAGTAAGGTATTGTTCTTTGACAAATTCCGGTTCTTCAGCAAATCTGTTAGCTTTTTCAGCGCTAACTTCACCCTTATTGGGGGAACGCCAAGTCAAGCGTGGTGATGAAGTGATTACAGTAGCTTGCGGTTTTCCTACCACTGTAACTCCCTGTATTCAGTATGGGGCTGTTCCAGTGTTTGTAGATGTCACTGTTCCTGAATATAATATTGATGTGACACAATTGGAGGCTGCATACTCTGCCAGGACAAAAGCTGTTATGATTGCACATTCATTAGGTAATCCTTTTAATCTGGAGGCTGTAAAGTCCTTTTGTGACAAGTATAATCTTTGGCTGGTAGAGGATAACTGTGACGCTTTAGGTTCAACTTATATAATTAATGGTGAGGAAAAGAAGACAGGTACAATTGGAGATATAGGTACGAGTAGTTTTTATCCTCCCCACCACATGACTATGGGAGAAGGTGGTGCTGTTTATACAAACAATCCCCAATTGCATAAGATTGTGAATTCATTCCGAGATTGGGGACGTGACTGTTGGTGTGTAGGCGGTGTGGACAATACTTGCGGTTGTCGTTTTACCAGACAATTCGGTGAGCTCCCTTTGGGTTACGATCATAAATATGTCTATTCCCATTTCGGTTATAATTTGAAAGTGACTGATATGCAGGCTGCCATCGGTTGTGCGCAATTGGATAAACTGGATGGAATTGTTGAAGCACGCCGCAAGAATTTTTCTTATTTGAAACAAGGACTTGAAGGTACTCAAGGTTTGATACTTCCTGAAGCGCAGAAGAACTCAAATCCAAGCTGGTTCGGCTTTCTGATTTCGGTGAAAGCGGATGCGGGATTCACTCGCAACGAGTTCTCCCAATATCTGGAAAGCAAGAAGATACAGACCCGCAATCTCTTTGCCGGTAATTTGTTGAAGCATCCGGCTTTTGACGAGATGCGTCGTTCGGGTGAGGGATTTCGTGTCGTCGGTAAGTTGGACGGTACAGACTTTATCATGAACAACACACTTTGGATAGGTGTCTATCCGGGTATGACTCATGAGATGCTTGATTATATGATAACCACTATCAAGGAGTTTGTGAAATGAAAGCAGTAATACTTGCTGGTGGGCTCGGTACACGTCTGAGTGAAGCCACCAACCTTATTCCTAAACCTATGGTTGAAATAGGTGGGAAACCTATCCTTTGGCATATAATGAAGACATATAGTCATTATGGAATCAATGAATTTGTAATCTGTTGCGGGTACAAACAGTATGTCATTAAAGAATACTTTGCCAATTATTTCCGGCATAATAGTGATATGACTGTGGATTTGTCTAATAATACCACTACAATTCTTGATAACCATTCGGAGAACTGGAAAGTAACCATGGTGGATACAGGTTTGAATACTCAAACTGGCGGACGCATTAAACGGGTTCAGAAATACATTGGTAACGAACGTTTTTTACTGACATATGGAGACGGAGTTGCAGATTTGAATATTACTGATACTATTGCCGTACATGAAACATCGGGGGCTATTCTCTCATTGACAGCATATAAACCGGGAGGTAAATTTGGTGCTTTGCAGATAGACCTGAGTACTGACAAGGTACTTTCTTTTCAAGAAAAACCTGATGGCGACCGTAATTGGATTAATGCAGGTTATTTTGTTTGTGAGCCTGAGGTGTTCGATTATATTCCAGAGAATGACGATACGGCTATATTTGAACGTACTCCTTTGGAACGTATAGCCGGCGATGGTAAGATGCATGCTTATCGTCATACGGGATTTTGGAAACCTATGGATACACTTCGTGATAATACGGAGTTGAATGAGATGTGGGATAGAAATCATGCTCCTTGGAAAGTCTGGTGACAAATTGAACAATACTATTTGAAATATTTGTTAGTGTCGGATAAAATACCGTTATTTGTCTAATAATAAATAAAGGCATGTTGCCATGAAAATGAAAGTATCCGAACCAGCAGTAGCATATAATGCTCCTTATCTCCAAAGCTTGAAGAATAGGATAATAGCTTCTCTTGATACCACTACTGATGAAAGGAAGTTGCAGGAATGTTTGGTACTGCTGCATGCAGATGAAATGCCTGGTATCTATTCTGATGAAGAGTTTGCGGAAGAACTTCGGTTGTCGGAATCGGGAGGTAATGCTACAAAGGCAGAAGTGAATGCTTTTTTTGCACAATGGGGACACTGAATATCGTTGTACGTAAAAGAGCTTTGAGTACTATTCAGAAAGTGGCGGAATGGTATATGTGTGAAGTAAATAATACAGCACACAGCATTTTGTTGATGACGTCTATAATGTCTTTCTACATTGTCGCATTCCCCGTTTATTGGACTATTGGATGAGCAATATTCTACATCAAAAACAAGTATTATAGCTTCCTTCTTCATCCAAAATATCGTATAGTATATCGTTTTACGAAAAGTACTCTTTATATAGTGGCCATTCGTGCTACCATGATGAAACAACATTAATCATCCATTTTACTTATTCTATTTTATTCATGATAGACATTTTCAGTGCCTTCTATCATGGAAAGCGTGTACTTGTCACTGGTCATACCGGTTTCAAGGGGAGCTGGCTTTCCATCTGGTTACATGAGCTTGGTGCAGAGGTTATAGGTGTAGCTCAAGAACCTTTCAGTGAACGTGACAACTTTGTCCTTTCCGGCATCGGAAAACGGATTAAAGCTGACATTCGTGCCGACATTTGCGACGGTGAACGGATGAAAGCTATTTTTCGCGAATACCGCCCGGATATTGTGTTTCATTTGGCAGCCCAACCATTGGTACGTCTTAGTTACGACATACCCGTAGAAACTTACCGAACCAACGTTATGGGTACTATTAACATTCTCGAAGCAATTCGTGTTACGGATAGTGTTAAAGTAAGCGTGATGATAACCACTGATAAGTGTTACGAGAATAAGGAACAGATTTGGGGTTATCGCGAAAACGAACCTATGGGTGGCTACGATCCTTACTCCAGCAGTAAGGGTGCAGCCGAGATAGCGATTGCTTCGTGGCGCAGGAGTTTTTTCAATCCAGAAGAATATGAAAAGCATGGTAAGAGTATAGCCAGTGTTAGAGCCGGTAATGTGATAGGTGGCGGTGATTGGGCGCTGGATCGTATTATTCCAGATTGTATCAGGGCGTTGGAAATGGGCAAACCTATTGAAATCCGTAGTCCTCAAGCCATTCGTCCGTGGCAGCACGTGCTCGAACCTCTTAGTGGCTATATGCTTCTTGCGCAAAAGATGTGGGACGAACCTACAAAATATTGTGAGGGTTGGAACTTCGGGCCGAGGGCGGAAAGTATCTCTACGGTTTGGGATGTGGCGACTAAAGTAGTTAAAAACTATGGCAGTGGTGAGTTGAAAGATATTTCAGTTCCTAATGCGTTACATGAAGCCAAGCTACTGATGCTGGATATCAGTAAGGCGAAATTCCGTTTAGGGTGGGAACCGAGGATGGATATAGACCAAACAATGGGGTTGACAGTGGATTGGTATAAAAAATATAAGGAAAAGAATGTACATGATTTATGCTTGGAGCAAATCCAAGAGTACATTAGTCTTGGAATTTAAAATGAAGACAATATTATTAACTGGTGGAAACGGTTTTATCGGACGTAATATACGTGAGAGTTTTCTGATAGAGAAATATCGTATATTGTTTCCTCCAAGTTGCGAGTTGAATCTTTCCGATGAGAATAGCGTAGATGATTATTTCAAACAACATGCTGTTGATATTGTTATTCATGCAGCAGTGAAACCTTGCCATCGTAATGCCAAGGATTTATCCAACCTATTTTATACGAATACTCGCATGTTTTTTAATTTGGAGCGGCATAAACATGAGTATGAAAAGATGTTGGTATTGGGCTCTGGGGCTATCTATGATGTGCGGCATTATCGTCCTAAGATGCGTGAGGAAGAATGGACAGTTTATATTCCCTCGGATGAGCATGGCTATTGTAAATATGTGTGCGAGAAAGTGATAGAAAGCAGTACGAATATATATGATCTGCGAATTTTTGGGATTTATGGGAAATATGAGGATTATGCCATTCGCTTTATCTCCAATGCCATATGTAAGACTTTGTTTGATCTTCCCATAACCATCAAGCAAAATAGAAAATTTGATTATCTGTATGTTAATGACTTGATGCCAGTGTTGGATTGGTTTGTTGGAAATGTTCCTCAATACCATTCATATAATATTACTCCTGATACATCTATATCTTTATTAGATTTAGCTTTGATAGTTAAAGACATATCCGGCAAGGATTTGCCTGTACACATAAATCAAGACGGGTTAGGTTTGGAATATAGTGGTGATAATGTAAGATTGAAAAATGAATATACGGATTTACGATATACTTCCATATATGCCGGAGTGAAAGAACTTTACTCTTGGTATGAAAGCCATATGGAACAGTTGGATAGAAACCTTTTATTAACCGATAAATAATTATGATTAAAGTCAGTGATTTCATTTTTAAGCATCTGGTAGATGCTTATCAAATTCAACATTGTTTTTTAGTGACGGGTGGCGGTGCCATGCACCTTAATGATTCAATAGGTCGTACCCCGGGACTGACCTATATTTGCAATCATCATGAACAGGCTTCGGCTATCGCTGCCGAGGGCTATTATAGGGCAAGCGGTCATTTATGCGTTACAAATGTCACGACAGGTCCTGGCGGGACTAATGCCGTAACGGGGGTTCTCGGACAATGGCTCGATTCCATTCCTGCTTTGTATATATCCGGTCAGATAAAGCAAAGTACCATGAAAGGCTCTTATCCGGAACTTCCTCTTCGTCAATTGGGAGATCAGGAGGCTGATATTGTTAGTATCGTAAAACCTATTACCAAATATGCTGTTACCGTAACCAATGCTTTGGATATCAAATATGAACTTGATAAAGCGATAGCAATAGCTCTTTCCGGACGTCCCGGTCCTGTATGGATTGATGTTCCTTTGGATATTCAAGGAGCTATGATCGATGAAAATAGATTGAAAGAGTTTGATTCGGCGGAATTGATAGATATGGTAAATCATATATTAGTAGACCGACAAATAGAGGAACTTATAGAGAAAATTCAAAAGGCGAAAAGTCCTGTCATATATGTGGGAAACGGTGTGCGCTTGGCTAATCGTACGGATGAATTTATCAGTGTGGCAGAAAAGTTGCAGATACCTGTTGTTACGGCAATCAGCGGTTCGGATATTATCTGGCATGATCATCCGTTGTATTTTGGAAAACCGGGCATCTGTGGTGACCGTATCGGTAACATTATGGTTCAGAATGCCGATTTGCTGATAATTCTGGGTTCTCGTTTGAGCATCCGCCAAGTAGGCTATGCCTATGAACTTTTAGCACCCAAAGCGTATAAAGTCATGGTGGATATTGATCGTGCTGAACAACAAAAACCGACATTGAGCATTAATCTGCCTATTCATGCGGATTTGTCGGAATTCATTGATAAGTTATCCGTTCGATTGGAGAGCATGACCTTACCTGATTTTTCTGGTTGGCAGCAATGGGGTAAGGAGATGGAACACGCACTTCCATCTCTTTTCGATGATAATCCCTCTATTTCAGGTTATGTCAGTTCTTATGTTTTTGCTGATGAACTGTTCAGGCAGTTGAAAGATGGCGATGTGGTGGTAACTGGTAATGGTACGGCTTATACTTCTACTTATCAGGCAATGAAAGTGAAGCAAGGTGTTCGTGTTTTTGCCAATCAAGGGTGCGCTGCCATGGGATATGATTTGCCTGCCGCCATCGGTGCGTTGACAGCCAATCATCAAGGACGTACGATTTTGGTTACGGGCGATGGTAGTCTACAGATGAATATTCAGGAACTTCAGACACTTGTGACATACAAAATGCCGTTAAAGATATTCGTACTTGAAAATGAGGGTTACTTGGCCATCAAGACAACACAGAAATCGTTTTTCGGTGGCTACTTTACAGGCAGTAATCCTGCAAGTGGTGTGGTTTGTCCGAATCTGGAAAAGATAGCAAACGCCTACGGCATACCTTATGTAAGTATCAGTGAGGAAGGACAAGCGCTAACGGACACTATTACTGATGTATTGGATTATCCGGGCAGTATGATTTGTGAGATTCATATGCATCCGGAGCAGACCTTGTTCCCGAAATCGGCTTCTTTTATGGGCGAGGATGGCAAGATGACTTCTGCTCCATTGGAGAAGATGGCACCGTTTATGCCGGATGATTTACAATCGAAATGTATATATTCTCCTATAAGAAATTTATGAGTTTTCTAAAAACACTTGCCTCAAAATTAGGAATAGACAAATCTATTTTCTTTACTTCTTTGGCAAGAGTTATTCAGGCTGTAGGCGGAGTCATTTCTATATTGTTTGTAGCCCGTTATCTCACGGAAATAGAACAAGGATTTTATTATACTTTTGGAAGTATTGTTGCCATTCAAGTTTTTTTTGAACTGGGGCTAAATGGAATTATTACCCAATATGTAGCTCATGAAACGGCGCATCTAAAATGGAAAACCTCCACGGAGTTGACGGGAGAATATAAATATCTGTCCCGTTTGTCATCTTTGCTCCATTTCTGTGTAAAGTGGTATCTGTGTTTTGCCGGGATACTGCTGGTTACGTTGATTATCGTAGGTTTTATTTTCTTTAATAGATACGGAGCAGATGATGATGATGTGGTATGGAAGTTCCCTTGGGTTTTACTTGCTGTAGGTACTGCCTTGAATTTGCTGCTGGCTCCAATTCTTGCCTTTATTGAAGGATTGGGGAAAGTAAAAGAAGTCGCAAAGGTACGTTTGTATCAGCAATGTATCAGTATTTTGGTTGTTTGGGGAGGATTAATATTGGGTGCCAAATTGTATGTGTCCGGAATTAATTGGTTTATTATTATATTGTTAGTCACATCTATATTATTCTTTAGCGATTTCAGAAAACTATTACTAAATATTTGGAATATATCTTTAACGGAGAAAGTAAACTATCGTAAAGAGATTTTTCCTTACCAATGGAAAATAGCTTTGAGTTGGATAAGCGGTTATTTTATTTTTCAACTGTTCAATCCTGTATTATTCGCGACAGAGGGGGCTGTTGTTGCTGGACAAATGGGTATGACATTGGCTGCACTGAATGGCATACAGGCATTATCTATCAGTTGGATGACTACGAAAGTACCTTTATATTCTGGTCTGATAGCTACAAAAGACTATTTGCAATTAGATGCTATTTTTAATCGTACTTTGAAACAATCTGTTTTCATCAATGGAGCGCTGCTTGTTTTGATGTTTATTATGGTTTGGATTATTCGGTATTGGCATATTGTTATTGGAAATATGGATTTAGGTAACCGCTTCTTACCTTATGTACCCATGACCTTGATGATGGTACCTATATTTATAAATCAATTTGTTAGTTCATGGGCTACTTATTTACGTTGCCATAAGCAAGAACCTTTTTTAATAAACTCCATCTGTGCTGGTATAGCTTGTTGCCTTGCCACAGTTGTATTAGGAAAGAGGTTTGGAGTATTTGGTGTAACAGCTGGATATTGCTGTATTACTATTGTTTTAATGCCTTGGGCGTATTGGATTTATAGAACAAAAAAAGATGTATGGCATGGAAAATGATATTAAAATTCTAACTATCGCTATCCCTACTTATAATCGTATTGAACAAATTCAGAAGCAAGTGAGGTTACTACTTCCTCAATTAGTCAGTGAAGTTAAATTGGTGGTATATGATAATCATTCTGATATTTGTATTTCAGATCTATTTACAGATGATGAATTAAGACAGTTTACGATTATTCGTAATAATATTAACATTGGTGGAGATGCTAATATAGCTCGTTGTTTTGAGAACTGTGAGACAAAATGGTTATGGACACTTTCTGATGATGATTGGGCACAAAAGGGTTCAATAGATAAAATATTGAAATACATAAAGCAGAACCAAGATAAGACATTTATAAATTTTTGGAGTCCGGTAGAATATATAACAGAAAATAGTGAACAGCTTTTACGATTCCTTTCTAGGGGGGATGTCTTTTGTTCTGCTTTTACCATGTCTGCGTGTGTTTATAATATGGAAATATTGAGGGATGACTTATATTTTTATTATAGAAATTTATCTTCGATGGTAGGGACACTTATCATGTTGATAAAGAATGTAATAAGAACAAACGGGAAGTGCGTTTGGTTAAATGACCTTCCTGTCGAGTTAGGAGCAGATGTTGGGTGGAATTATGGTGATTTTATAAATTATTCTTTCCTTTTTATTTATGCGTTTGACAAGAAGAAAGTATATGAAAAAAATATATTTATAGGTTTATATAAAACAGATTATTCCCTTATAGCTGGAAATAGATTGTCTTCTAATATAAGTTGGATACATAGATTTAGTTTGTTTTGTAAGGTATCTAGGATGCAGGGAGTTTTTAATGCTTTACGATATTGTACAAAAGAATATATTGTATGTATGATATTGTTACTTACAAATGACCGAGTAAAGCCGATTGTAGCAAAGTATAAATCTCAATGTTTTTTCTGTGCTAGAAAACGAAATACTACTATTGAAAAATTATGATTCCTAAAATATCGGTAATTGTAGTCGTTTATAATGCTGAAAAATATCTTCATAGGAGTGTAGATAGCCTATTAGCACAAACATTCAGAGATTTTGAGATTCTTTTAGTAGACGATGGAAGTTTAGATAACTCTAAACAAATTTGTGATGAATATGCAGTTTTAGATTCTCGTATACGCGTTTTTCATAAAAAAAATGGTGGTGTAAGTTCTACTCGTCAATATGGAAAGGAACGGGCCCAAGGAGATTACATAATACATGTAGACCCAGATGATTGGGTAGAATTGGATATGTTGGAGAAGTTATATCAGAATGCGTTAGATACAAGTGCTGATATAGTAATATGTGATTATTTTATAAATACAAATATTGCCCAAAAATACATTAGACAAGCCCCTTCTGTTCTTGATGCAAATACTGTATTAATCGAGTTTTTTCGGCATTTGCATGGTAGTTGTTGTAATAAACTTGTTAGGCGTAAATTTTGTGAGGATATATATTTCCCAAAAGATATCAACTTTTGTGAAGATTTAATTTTTAGTGTCTGTTTATTAAAGAAAAAACCTCAAATATCATATTTGCCTAAGGCATTTTATCATTATCAAATTGATGTTGAAGGGTCAATTGTTAAAAGTGTGGATAAAAGTACTATAAATGCGGATTTACATTTATATGATTATTTTATCTCCTTATTTAAGAATGATATTCTTCTTCTTGATTGTTTTAAACGTTCATTTTCTTTGATTATAGTAGAGCGTTCATTTTGTTCTCATGTATTATCATCCAAAGAATTTGCAGAGATATATGGTCCTTTTAAATACTATATATTTACAAATAAACAACGGTCTTTCTTGTTTAAAATTTTGTGTTATATGTCATGTATAGGCTATTATAGAATAATGTACAACATATATTTATTCTTGAATTTTGTAAAAAAAGTGACTTTCAATTTGAAGTATCGAGTAATATGATTCCTAAAATAATTCATTATTGCTGGTTTGGAAGAAATCCTCTTCCACCACTTGCTTTAAAATGTATTGAGTCTTGGAAGAAGTTTTTTCCCGACTATGAGGTAAAAGAGTGGAATGAAGATAATTTTAATATAAATATTATTCCTTATACTCGTGAGGCCTATGAAGCTAAAAAATATGCTTTTGTAAGTGACTATGCCCGTTTTTATATTCTGTACCATTATGGTGGGTTGTATTTCGATACGGATGTGGAGGTGATTAAGCCGATGGATGATATTATAGAATGCGGAGCATTCATGGGATGTGAAAGTAGTGTTGAATCAGGTAAAGCCGCTATGCTGACGGTTAATCCGGGGCTTGGTTTAGGATGCCAATCAGGTAATGAATTGTATGCAGAGATCCTATATTTGTATGCTGGATTACACTTCCTGCGTATGAATGGTGGTTTGAAAACGGTAGTATCATATACTACTGAATTATTAATAACTAAAGGCTTGAAGAATATAGATGGAATACAGCATATAGCAGATATTTGGATTTATCCTCAAGATTACTTTTGTCCAATAGACTACAATACAAAACTATGTATAATAACACAAAATACTCGTTCTATTCATCATTTTGCAGAATCTTGGCATGGTAGTAAAGAGAAAATATATAAAATATTAACAAGAATATTTGGAAAAACATTTATTAAGTTTGGGCTTCGTATTCTACAAAAATATGACTTTTTCCAAATCGCTATAAAATTACAGAAATGAAATTTGCAATTACTAATGTACCTATTTATATAGGATATATTATTTTGCCTTTAATTTCTTTTATATGTGGTATCGTAAGAGGAAATGGAAATGTAAATTATGAATTGGTATGGCTTATGTTACCAGTATTATTACTTCCATTTGCCAATAGATATTCTATTAAGATTCAGATTTTCGTTGTAATAATTTCATTAACTATATTATTGACTGTAAAATATTTGTTACCAATATTATGGATTAACAATATAACTTGGAGAGCTTTTTTTATTGATTTAAAATGGATATACTATTTATTAATAGCCCTGTTATGGATTAATTCCTTTGGTAAACTTAATATAGAAAAACTGTATAAGGGTGGGAGAAATTTATGTATTATCTATATTTCATACATCCTAATAAAAACAGCTCAGAATGGAGCATATAGCCGTTTTTATGAATTGATGTATGAATCAAATTACGTTTGTTTCTTATTCCTAATACCTTTTTGCTTTATTCGGCAACTTAATAGACCCAAGAAAGAGTATGCAATTTTTATAATTGCAACTTTATTGTCCGGTTCTAAAACAGGAATAGTGTCACTTGTTGCTTTATTGATTTATCCTCTATATGAAAAAAGTAGAAATAAGCTTATTTATTGGCTGTTAATCCCGGCTTTGCTATGTATATACATATATGTCTTTTTTACGAGCAAGGGGGTTGGTAATTTAGAGGATGTTGATCGAATTATTTTCTTTGTCCAATTTTTCGAGTATCTGAGAGATACAAATTGGCCAAATATTCTATTTGGAGTATATGCGGGAGCCCCCATGCAACTTTCTGTAATACCTGCCTTTAATTGGTATATAGAAAACTTTGAGAATATAAATCATATTACCGGATGCTATCCTTTTTATTTTCATTCTACCTATATACGTTTAGCAATAGTTTGGGGAATACCTTGCGTATCAGTGTTTCTTTTCTGGATATTTAGACTTTTGTATAAAACAGAGAACAATGCTTTAAAGAATTTGATTATTTTGTTTTTGTTACAGAGCATATCAATGTCAACTTTGACTTTAACAACTGTCTCTTTTCTTTTCTTCTTGACTTTTTTAAGTGTTTATTTAGAGAAATAAGATTTATGTCTATTTATTCTATATTTTATGAGAAACTTCCTTATAGAATGGAAATATTACTTCCTCAAAAAAAAGGAAAGTTGATAACGTTTCTAAATCCATTTTATATTGAAAAACAAAAAAAACAATTGGATTTATATAGCAAATTTGATTATATCTGTTCTGATGGGATGTTACCGATTGCATTAAATCGTTTTTGGAATAAAAGGAAGTCAATAAGAATCTCATTTGATATGACTTCGTTAGCTAAATGTGTTTTTGAGTATCTATCTGTCAGTCAACAAGGAACTTTTTTTATAGGGGCTAGTCAAGAAAATATTAATAAGTTTGTGGAACTAATCAAGAAAAGTTATAGCCTGAATATATCAGGATGGCATCATGGTTATATAAAAGGTAAATTTGATATTATGGCAAAAAAAATAAAGCAATCTGGTGCTGAAATAGTAATTATTGGTATGGGAGCTCCTTTACAAGATGAATTTGCTGTATATTTAGAAGAAAGCGGATTTGAAGGAACAGTATATACGTGCGGCGGTTTCTTCCATCAAACAACAGAACGGATAAATTATTATCCGGAATGGATAAATCGCTGGAATTTACGTACTTTTTATCGTTTAATTCATGAACGGTATGTTTGGGGAAGAATTATTAAATATTATCCTCGATTTGTGATAAATTATTCCTTGTTTTTAGTTAAATTGCATTTTCCTAAATATTCAGGTAAACACTCATTGTATGGCTCTTGACATATTCTTATCTTCCTTATATCCTTCTCTCTTATAACCTTTGCGTCGAATTTAAAACTAGACAAAATAAATATGAGTGAATTTTACAGTGAGCGAATACTTACGGATAAATACTGCACAGAATGGCGGAAAACTTTAAATCGTATCATCGTAGTGAAAAACAGAAAGAATAAACTTATGAATATAGATTACAAAGCACTTGATACACAGAAAATCAGAGATTATATAGACGCTTTGGAAGTGGTTGTCACAGTGGATGATATTATCCGTAATTCCGGAGCTGATAAGTTGCGGGTATATCCCGCACTGTTTGAGCTGGAACAAGACGGATATATCGAGGTGACAGAACGGGAAGAACTTGGAGCGCCTGTTGCCGTTCGCAGAAAGAAGATCTGATAAACGACAGATAACAGCGGTTATTTTGTTTTAGGCGCAGCCGGAATTGCTTTGATGAAAGTAATTTCGGCTGTTTTTATAATATAGTTTCTGACCTTGAATATTCGAACTGGTTTATTTTCTTCTCTGATAATGCCCTGCCAACCAAAAAATCTTATTAACTTTGCGGGTCACTTTTGGAAACAATAAAAAAATAATGATATGAATATCTCTTATAATTGGTTGAAAGAGTATGTCGATTTTGATTTGACACCGGATGAAGTTGCCGCTGCACTTACTTCCATTGGATTGGAAACTGGAAGCGTGGAAGAAGTGCAAACCATTAAAGGCGGACTGGAAGGTTTGGTCATTGGAGAAGTTCTGACATGCGAAGCTCATCCTAATTCAGACCACATGCACATCACTACCGTAAATCTGGGACAGGGTGAGCCTGTGCAGATAGTATGCGGTGCGCCTAACGTGGCAGCCGGGCAGAAAGTGGTGGTAGCTACTTTGGGTGCAAAACTTTACGACGGTGATGAATGTTTTACAATCAAGAAATCAAAGCTCCGCGGCGTAGAGTCCAACGGTATGATTTGTGCGGAAGATGAAATCGGTATCGGTACAGACCATGCAGGCATCATCGTATTGCCGGAAACGGCTGTGCCGGGCACACTCGCCAAAGACTATTATAACATCAAGAGCGACTATGTGCTGGAAGTGGATATCACTCCCAACCGCGCCGATGCTTGTTCACACTACGGTGTGGCTCGCGACTTGTACGCTTATCTGGTACAGAACGGCCTGCCGACTTCTTTGAAAAAGCCGTCTGTGGATGCTTTTGCCGTTGAGAACCACGATTTGGACATCAAGGTTACGGTGGAAAACAGCGAGGCTTGTCCGCGTTATGCCGGAGTTACCGTAAAAGGTGTAACCGTAAAGGAGAGTCCGGAGTGGTTGCAAAACAAGCTCCGTATCATCGGCCTGCGTCCCATTAATAATGTGGTGGATATTACGAACTATATTGTTCATGCATTCGGTCAGCCGCTTCACTGCTTCGATGCCGACAAGATTAAGGGCGGTGAAGTCGTTGTGAAGACAATGCCTGAAGGTACCCCTTTTGTCACTTTGGACGGTGTAGAACGCAAGTTGAGCGAACGCGACCTGATGATCTGCAACAAAGAAGAGGCCATGTGTATCGCCGGAGTGTTTGGCGGATTGGATTCCGGTTCTACGGAAGATACCAAAGATATATTCCTCGAAAGTGCTTATTTTCATCCTACCTGGGTGCGCAAGACCGCCCGTCGTCATGGCTTGAATACGGATGCTTCTTTCCGTTTTGAAAGAGGTGTTGATCCGAATATTACTCTTTATTGCCTGAAACTGGCTGCAATAATGGTGAAAGAACTTGCCGGCGGTACTATATCTTCCGATATAAAGGATGTGTGTGCTGCTCCTGCCCAAGACTTCCGGGTGGAACTTTCCTATGAGAAGGTTCATTCACTGATAGGTAAGGTGATTCCGGCAGAGACAGTAAAGAGCATCGTGGCGAGTCTGGAAATGAAGATCGTAGCCGAAACGGCAGAAGGCCTGACACTGGATGTACCGCCTTATCGTGTGGATGTGCAGCGCGATTGTGACGTGATAGAAGATATTCTCCGTATTTACGGTTATAATAATGTAGAGATTCCGACTGCATTGAAGTCCAGCCTGACAACGAAAGGTGAGTGGGACAAGTCCAACCGACTGCAGAATCTGGTTGCCGAACAGTTGGTGGGATGCGGTTTCAATGAAATCCTGAATAACTCGTTGACGCGTGCCGCATATTACGACGGTTTGGAATCCTATCCTGCCAAGAACCTTGTGATGTTGATGAATCCGCTTAGCGCCGATTTGAACGCTATGCGCCAGTCGCTGCTCTTTGGCGGATTGGAGAGTATTTCTCACAATGCCAACCGTAAGAATTCGGATTTGAGGTTCTTTGAATTCGGTAACTGTTATTACTTCAACGAAGAGAAGCGCAATCCTGAAAAAGCGCTCGCTCCTTACTCGGAAGATTATCATCTGGGCTTGTGGGTTACCGGTAAAAGAGTTTCCAACTCGTGGGCGCATCAAGACGAGGATAGTTCGGTATACGAACTGAAGGCGTATGTTGAAAACATCTTTGCCCGTCTGGGACTGAAGATGCACGATTTGGTAGTCGGTAATCTGACCGATGACATCTATGCTGCTGCGCTGTCCGTACAGACAAGAGGCGGCAAACGTCTGGCTACTTTCGGTGTGGTGACAAGAAAACTCCTGAAAGCGTTTGACATAGATAACGAGGTGTACTATGCCGACCTGAACTGGAAAGAGCTGATGAAGGCTATCAAGAACGTAAAGGTAAATTATACCGAAATCTCCAAGTTCCCGGCTGTGAAACGTGACCTTGCTTTGTTGCTTGACAAGAAAGTACAGTTTGCCGAAATCGAGAAGATTGCTTATGAAACAGAGAAGAAGCTGCTGAAAGAAGTATCTCTCTTCGACGTTTACGAAGGCAAGAATCTGGAAGCCGGTAAGAAATCGTATGCCGTAAGTTTCTTATTGCAGGATGAAAACCAGACTTTAAACGACAAAATGATTGATAAAATCATGTCTAAACTGGTGAAGAATCTGGAAGATAAGCTGGGAGCGAAACTGCGTTAAGGAAAGTATTAAGAATAAAATCATAAATCATAAATATTTAGTTCCAATGGGAAGAGCGTTTGAATATAGAAAAGCTGCCAAATTGAAAAGATGGGGTCACATGGCTAAGACCTTTACAAGACTGGGTAAACAAATTGCTATTGCAGTGAAAGCCGGCGGACCTGAGCCGGAAAACAACCCTACATTGCGTTCGGTTATCGCTACTTGCAAGCGTGAAAACATGCCGAAGGATAACATTGAACGTGCCATCAAGAATGCAATGGGTAAAGACCAAAGCGACTACAAGAGCATGACTTATGAGGGATATGGTCCTCATGGTGTAGCCGTATTCGTTGATACACTGACCGATAATCCTACCCGTACGGTAGCTGATGTGCGTAGCGTATTCAACAAGTTTGGCGGAAACTTGGGAACAATGGGGTCACTGGCTTTCTTGTTCGACCATAAATGTATGTTCACTTTCAAGAAGAAAGACGGCATGGACATGGAAGAATTCATTCTTGACATGATTGACTTTGATATTGACGAAGACTATGAAGAGGATGAAGAAGAAGGTACAATCACTATTTATGGTGATCCGAAGAGCTACGCCGCTATTCAGAAACATTTGGAAGAGGGCGGCTTTGAAGATGTCGGTGGTGAGTTTACCTACATTGCCAATGACTTGAAAGATGTTGAGCCGGCGCATCGTGAAACGATTGATAAGATGGTGGAACGTCTGGAAGAATTTGACGACGTGCAGACGGTTTATACGAATATGAAGCCTGAAGAAAGCGAAGAATAATGACTTATACCTACAAGACTAAAGGTACGTGCAGTAGCAATATCGAGCTTGAAGTAGAAGACGGAATAGTAAAGGACATAGCTTTCTGGGGTGGCTGCAACGGCAATTTGCAAGGCTTGTCCCGCTTGGTTGCCGGGATGCCGGTGAACGAGGTTATCTCCCGTCTGGAAGGTATACGGTGCGGTGGACGTCCCACTTCCTGCCCGGATCAGCTGTGTAAAGCATTGCACGAAATGGGATATTAGACTATTGTGGCTTAAAAACGTCTCACGAGGTGAAAAAAATCATCTCGTGAGATGAATATATTCATCCCATGAGATGAATAAATTTGTCTTACGGGACGAATATATTCATCTCATGGGATGATTTTTTCTGCCGGCAGGATAACTTTTGCTGTTTTGAACCAAGTTATAGTGTATTTGTTTTTATTTGAGTACTTTTACACTCTCAAAATAACAACAACGAAATGAAGAATATTTTTAAGGACTTAAAGCGGAAAGACCATAAACGCTATTTGGGTGGTTTGGATGTATTTAAATATATCGGTCCGGGATTATTGGTTACGGTAGGTTTTATTGATCCGGGGAACTGGGCGTCTAATTTTGCGGCAGGTTCTGAATTTGGTTATTCGTTGCTGTGGGTAGTCACTTTGTCTACGGTCATGCTGATTATTCTTCAGCATAATGTGGCACACTTGGGCATCGTAACCGGGCTATGTCTGTCGGAAGCAGCTACACAGTACACTCCCAAGTGGGTGTCACGACCTGTATTGGGGACGGCTGTACTGGCTTCCATATCCACCTCTTTGGCCGAGATTTTGGGTGGGGCCATTGCATTGCAGATGTTGCTGGACATTCCGATTGTATGGGGTTCGGTGCTGACTGCGGTTTTCGTTTCAGTAATGCTTTTCACTAATTCTTATAAGAAAATAGAGCGCTCCATCATTGCATTTGTGTCTGTCATAGGGCTTTCGTTCATCTATGAACTGTTTCTCATTAAGATTGACTGGCCGGTGGCTGTGCAGGGGTGGGTGACGCCCTCGTTTCCGGAAGGGAGCATGCTTATTATAATGAGCGTGCTTGGAGCTGTGGTGATGCCTCATAATTTGTTCCTTCACTCGGAGGTGATACAGAGCCATGAGTACAACAAACAGGATGATGCTTCGATTCGTAAGGTCTTGAAGTATGAACTGTTTGACACGCTGTTTTCGATGATTGTGGGGTGGGCCATTAATAGTGCGATGATTTTGCTGGCTGCCGCTACTTTCTTTAAGAGTGGAATTCAGGTAGAGGAACTGCAACAGGCAAAGTCACTGTTGGAACCCTTGCTGGGAAGCAGTGCTGCCGTAGTGTTTGCGCTGGCTTTGTTGATGGCGGGCATATCTTCCACAATAACAAGCGGCATGGCGGCAGGCTCCATATTTGCCGGTATTTTCGGTGAGTCATACCACATTAAGGACAGCCACTCCCAAGTGGGGGTGATTCTTTCCTTAGGTATTGCATTATTGTTGATTTTCTTTATTGGGGACCCTTTTAAAGGACTGCTGATTTCGCAGATGATTTTGAGTATTCAGTTACCATTTACGGTGTTCCTGCAAGTAAGTCTCACTTCGTCCCGCAAAGTAATGGGACAATACGTAAATAGCAGGTGGAGCACATTGGTGCTTTACACGATTGCTATCGTTGTGACTGTATTGAATATTATGTTATTAATATCTAGTTTATAATGGAGCGGAACTTATTGAATGAAAGATTTATAACAATAGAAAAGTTGGCTGACGGCGAACTGTCACATAAACTTCCGGGGCTGACAGTAAAGTTTTCTTTTGCAGAGACATTTCTGGGAGAAGTGTTGGTTGCTTCAACACCTCAAGGCGTATGCTATATGGCTTTCGTAGTGAGGGGTAGAGATATGGCAGAGAGCGAGATGATGAACAGATTTCCCGGAGTGTTTTTTGAGATAGGTACGGATGAGCATCAACGTAGGGCACTGGCCGCTTTGTCTGCGGATGAGGAAAATATGGAGACAGTGCCTTTGCATCTGAAAGGAACTGATTTTCAGTTACGTGTATGGAACGAATTGCTGAAAATACCTTTCGGTGAAACAGCTACTTACGGAGAGATTGCTGCAGCATTGCAAAATCCGAAGGCGTACCGGGCCGTAGGTACGGCAATTGGGGATAATCCGGTTGCCGTATTGATTCCCTGCCACCGGGTGCTACGTACCGACGGGACGTTGGGCGGTTACCATTGGGGATTGGAACATAAGGTACAATTGCTGGAATGGGAAAAGCAACACAAAAAAGCTGAATAAGTGGATTCAACAATATACAGATATGAAGATTATAACCTATAATGTAAACGGTTTGCGAGCTGCCGTAACTAAGGGACTTCCCGAATGGCTGGCAAACGAACAGCCGGATGTGTTGTGCCTGCAGGAAACCAAATTGCAGCCGGAGCAGTATCCGGCAGAGGCGTTGGACGCATTGGGATACAAGCATTATTTGTATTCGGCCCGGAAGAAAGGGTATAGCGGAGTAGCCATCCTGACCAAACGTGAACCGGACCATGTGGAATATGGCATGGGCATGGAGGAATATGATAGTGAAGGGCGCTTTATGCGTGCCGATTATGGCGACTTGTCCATTGTGAGTGTTTATCATCCTTCGGGAACAAGCGGTGACGAACGGCAGGCATTTAAGATGGTGTGGTTGGAAAAGTTCCGTCAATATGTAGTGGAGTTGCAGCGCACCCGTCCAAAATTAATCCTTTGCGGAGATTATAATATCTGCCATGAAGCAATAGACATTCACGATCCCGTCCGTAACGCCACGAATAGTGGTTTCTTGCCGGAGGAGAGGGAATGGATGACCCGTTTTCTGAATGAAGGTTTCATAGATACTTTCCGCCTGCTTCATCCCGACAAGCAGGAGTATACATGGTGGAGCTATCGTTTCAATTCGCGGGCGAAGAATAAAGGTTGGCGTATAGATTATTGTATGGTGAATGAGCCGGTGCGTCCGATGCTGAAAGATGCGCGTATCCTGAATGATGCAGTACACTCGGATCATTGTCCTATGATGTTGGAAATAGCAGATTGAGATATGACGGATGACAGAATAGAAAAAGCTGTTGGACTGTTTAAAAGCGGGTACAACTGCTCACAATCGGTAGTGGCTGCTTTTGCAGACATGTATGGCTTTACGGAAGAACAGGCATTGCGGATGTCTGCTTCCTTTGGTGGGGGTATCGGACGGATGCGTCAGACTTGTGGCGCCGCCTGTGGTATGTTTTTGCTGGCGGGACTGGAAAAAGGCGCCGTCGACGGTAAAGACCGCGAGGGAAAAGCCGCCAATTATGCGTTGGTGCAGGAACTTGCAGAAGAGTTCAAGAAGCGTAACGGTTCAATGATCTGCGCTGAGTTGCTGGGATTGAAGAAACCGGAAGGTTCTTCCACTCCCGAAGCGCGTACGGAACAATATTATGCCAAGCGTCCTTGTGCGAAAATGGTGGAAGAGGCGGCGACAATATGGGCCGAGTATTTGGAAAAACAGCAGAAATAAGCAGAAATTAGCCGTTTTTATGACAGAAAAGCGAAAAAAAAGGTAGTTAACGTGTTATATAACATAAAAATAACTATCTTTGCCGCTGAAATAAAATCTGATTCTTCTTTGTGGGAAACGGATTTTTAAGCATGTCTAACTAAAAATAAAGAGAAAATGTTGAAAGAGAAAGCTGGTGAAACTGCAGGAAAAATTTGGAATGTACTGAATGGAACTGAAGGTTTAACTGCTAAGCAAATCAAGAAAGCTACGAAATTGGTAGACAAAGATTTGTTCCTGGGTCTTGGCTGGTTGTTGAGAGAAGATAAAATTTCTACTCAAGAAGTTGAAGGCGAACTGTTTGTAAAACTGAACTAAGAAAGAGATTGGAATGTTATAAAAAATGCGTTGATACATTTGATATGTTATCAACGCATTTTTTTTTGTCTTCTCCTTTTAGTATCTTTGCACACCGAAGTTACGAAAAGAGTGTAATTTATTGGAAATGAGCGTAGGTTAATTGCTCTTGATAGTAATAGGTTACGATTTAGTTAGTTATCTACTGCATTATCCTTCTGCGCGTTGCGTAACCTTCAAAGAACTCTTCGTATGCAAAAGTAGCTATTTAATTCGAGATTTTGATATAAACTCCCGTTTTTTATCCCCTCATTCATAAGAATTTTCCGTAAAAGCGGTATTGTCCGTCGGCACACCATTGCCCAAAACGAGTTTGGAACAAACGTGTGCCGACTACCGCATAGCTGGAGAAAAGGGCATTGCCTCACGCCTAAACGATGTTTAGACAGATGAAGCAATGCCCCTTTCTTTTGCGCCTATGCCAAGAGGTGCTTTTACGGGTTTTCAAATGATTTTTCTTTTTTCGCTGTCTCTTTTGCCGGAAGCGGAAAGTGAATGCAGAGTGTGTCAGCCTGCCCCATGAATGAAACAGGCGCCCACACACAGCCGGACAAACCGGGAAGAATGATTGTTGCCACCCGGCTGAACAAGTTCCGTCGGATCGGAAACAATCATACTTCCTTTGTTGTGGTTTGCCCTTTTCACGCTTCCGGTGATGTCTTTTTCCTTTTGGT